>Ga0208004_1000001_pt1 | contig 119518 bp, 119 predicted proteins | sample DEB08_DNA_6_FD_184522 | JGI IMG/M metagenome (GOLD analysis project Ga0208004, IMG submission 184522) | Aqueous microbial communities from the Delaware River and Bay under freshwater to marine salinity gradient to study organic matter... | ecosystem: Environmental > Aquatic > Marine > Coastal ...
CCATAAGTTAGGTCTAACGGTTTTACTAGTAGAGCAGAATGCAATGAGTGCTTTAGAAATTGCGGATATTGGAGTAATAATCAATCTTGGCGAGGTTGTCGCCACGGGTCCTGCTCATGAGTTAATCGACGATCCAGCGCTTCGCGCTGCGTACTTGGGGTACTGATGCAAAAAGCACTAGAAACATTATTGATTGGTCTATCAACCGGATCAATCTATGCCTTGATGTCGCTCGCTTTGGTGCTTGTATGGAGATCAACCAGAGTGGTCAATTTTGCACAGGCTGGTCAAGCGATGTTCTCGACCTACATAGGTTTTGAGATTTCTAGCCGCTCCCAAATATTCTGGCTAGGACTCTTATTTGCAATTGTTGCAGGAGCGCTCTTGGGTGCAGGAGTCGACTACTTCTTTATGCGGGTCCTCTTCAAGCATGCCAATTCAGGTCCTGCGGCTGTAGTAGCACCAATCATCGCCACTTTAGGACTTTTAGGACTTATCCGAAGTATCGTGGGATTAACTTGGGGGGGCGAATTCAGAGCTATTGAAGCCCCCGCTTCTAAGAATGGTTACACAATTGGAGAGACAACAATTCCATTCTCGCCGCTAAATTCGCTCATTATTTTTACAGTCGCACTCATTCTTATTGTGCTGGCAATTCTTTTTCAAAGAACAAACTTAGGTTTAGCGCTTAGAGCCTCTGCGTATGCACCAGAAATTGCTCAGCTTGCAGGAATCAGAACAGCAAGAACTAGAACTATTGGTTGGGCGATTGCAGGCGGAGTTGGAGGGGTCGCGGGAATGCTGGTTACTTCATATAACTTCTTAACTCCGTATTCACTAGATCTGCTTTTGGTGTTTGGATTTATTGCAGCTGTAATTGGTGGCCTTGAAAGCATGGTGGGAGCTGTCGTGGGGGCGCTCGTACTGGGCGTTGGGCTAACAATCATTTTGAATTATGTGGGAACCTCTCTCGTATTTATTGGCGGATTCGTCGTCTTACTAATAGTTCTCCTTTTGAAGCCAGACGGAATAATGGCGAGAGGCAAGGTTCGCCGTGGGTAAAAAAATCTTACTTTTTGTATTTTTGGGTTGGGTCTTGCTTCTAGTTGGTGACCGAGTTGATGAGCTCCGTGTTTATCAAGGGGCACAGATTGCCATGTACACAATCGCACTAGCTTCGATAGTTCTACTTACAGGATATTCAGGACAAGTTTCCCTTGGCAATGGTGCAATGATGGCGGTTGGTGGTTACGCAGCTGCTTTAACTGCGAACAATCTTCAGACTCCAATTTGGAGCGCTTTCATGATGGCGATCCTTGTTGCAGCACTTTTTGGTGCATTTCTAGGATTTGCGGCTGCCAGGTTGTCAGGGCCATATTTGGCAGGCACAACTCTTGCTCTTGCGGTTGGGCTTCCAGCGATTGCGAATCAATTTTCGTTCTTAGGTGGCGAACCTGGACTTCTATTCGACATTGGTTTTCCGCCGGAAAGATTCGGCGAAGAGTTCACTCAATATAAATGGTTCTTCTGGATATCAAGCGTGATTGCACTTGTTGCTCTCTTTGTTACTTCAAATATTCTCCAATCAAGATTCGGGCGGACATGGAGAGCAATCCGTGGTAACTCGTTGGCAGCCGAGCTGTCCGGAATCCACTCGGCACGGATGAAGATTCTCGCCTTCACGGTCAGTTCGGGTCTGGCCGGGCTGGCTGGAGCAGTTTTAGGAATGACTATTAGCTTGGTAGCCCCAGGCGCCTACACACTTTCACTCTCCTTCGCCTTGGTAACCGGGGCAGTCCTGGCTGGAATCTCCAGTCTTCCTGGGGTTGTGCTGGGAGGTTTCATTTTGGTTGCCATACCCGAGATTGCTGATGCCCTTGCCAGTTCTTTGGGTGGTGAAGATAAACTTAATAGTTACCTACCCGGACTATTTGTCAGTGTATTGCTGATCCTCTCAGTGATCTACACCCCAAATGGTCCAGGAGAAAATTTGCGCAAGCACTTCCATAAGAAGGCGAAGCGCTGAAGAGTTACCCTATGGTAACGACTAGATTGGGACGCCAAGCTAGACCCTCGATGGAAGGAAGAAAATGATAGGTAAGACCGGTAGAAAGCGGACCTGGTTAGTTGCTGCGGTACTCGCCGTCGGCAGCCTCTTTGCGACTTCGCTACCTGCTAACGCGGAAGTGGGAGTGAGCTCAAGCACAATAAAACTTGGGATTACTCTGCCGTTAACGGGTGCAGCTTCGCCAGGTTACAACAAGATAGGTAATGCGATGAATGCGTACTTCCAGTACGTAAATGACAATGGAGGAGTTTACGGACGTAAAATCACTCTCATCCAAAAGGATGACCAGTATTCGCCCCAATTAGCAATTGCAAAGACAAATGAATTAATTCTTAAGGATAAGGTTTTTGCACTTGTGGGTCCCCTTGGTACTGCAACCTACACTGCCGTTCATAAGTCTGTTGGACTTGCTCGACGCAAAGTTCCAAGCCTCTTCATTAACACGGGATTTAGCGGCTTTTCTGATAAGAAGAAGTATCCAACTTCTTTCACAATTCTTCCTTCATATGCGATGGAAGCAAAGGTTGTCTCGCAGTTCCTAAAGGAGAATTTTGCGGGCAAGAAACTTGGCCTCGTATATCAAAATGACGAGTTTGGCATCGATGCTTTGGGCGCATTTAAAGATGCCGGCGTAAAGTTTGATGTTTCAATCCCTTATACATCGGGCACCCAAAGTGCAGCAACGGCGCAGACATGGGTTTCTCAACTCGCGGCCGGCGGCGCACAAGTTGTCGTCTTCTTTGGAGTTACCTCTGCAACCGCTCCGTTACTCGCAGTAGCGGCAGCTGCAAAGTATGCGCCACAGTGGATTCTCGGTTCAGTAGGTTCAGATCCGTTGACACTTCAAGCCTTAGGTGTCCCAGTTGCCGTTATGAATGGAGCATTAACTCCTGCCGGCAATCCTTCACCAAATGACACCTCCGACGAATACATAAAAATGTTCCAGGAGATAAATACCAAGTACAACAACGCCTCCTTCGATGACTATGTGCTTCAGGGTATGAACCTTGGTCTATTGACTGTTCAAGCCCTTCGCGCCGCTGGTCCTCGACTAACTCGCAGAGGTCTAATAAAGGCGATTGAGAACAAAGGTTCAACCTTCGCTTCTGTCTCTTACTCACCTCTCGGTTTTTCAAAGACAAGCAATGTGGGCCATACCGGTTACTACATGGCTGTTGTTGATGCCAAGGGCGATAGAAAGCCTTACGGAGGTTCTGTAGATCTCTACACAACAGATAGTGGTAAAGGTCCAGTAGTTAAATCCAACTTCAAGCGTCCAGCAATGCCAGCGAAAGGATTGCCAACTAACAAATGAGTAAGATTAAATTTAAGCGTTCTATAACGCTCGTTGCAGCTTCATCGCTGCTTTCATTAACTGTCGTATCTGTTCCCACAGTTGCACGTGCTGCTGATCCAGCATGTTCCACGGCAAATTTCGTCACGACCTGCCTTGGTGCAACATCAGATACAGCCCCTTATATGATGATGGTTCCAGCGAACTTCAATGGAACTGTTTATCTATACTCACATGGTTATCGTCCAAATGTTCCAGTCCCCGCAGGAATACCAGGTTATGGCGGCTATACAGTCACCAATACACCTGAACCAGCACCAGGTGGTAACGCCACCATTATCGGAACCCTTTTAGGTAAGGGATATGCCGTTATGGGATCCGGATTTGCAAGACAAGGATGGAATGCAGATTCTGCAGTCAAAACAAATGTGGAGTTAGTTGGACTCTTCAAGAAGCAATTCAGTAAAACTGAGAAAGTTGTTGCTTGGGGAAGCTCGCTAGGTGGATTTATCACCCAGGCGCTCGCTGAGCAATACCCTGACCTCATCGATGCTGCTGCGCCTTTGTGTATGGCGAGCAATATCGAACCGTTGATGACTATGGCTGGAGATGCTCTCTGGGGAATCAAGACTTTCTTTGATCCAACAATCAAGGGCGGTAATTACTCCGCAGGTGCAGCCGGTTATGCCGAAGCGATGGGTGACCTCGTTAAGGTCTTTACTGCAATTGGCGCGCTTCAAGCTGCATTTGCAGCAAATCCCACAGCGCCTGCATGGCCTGCAACATCCAAAGTCCCCGATGCGCTTAAGGCAATTCCATCGCGATCAGCCCTTGTGCTGGTGGCACTGATGTCTGGAGTCCCGATGCAATCGGCACATTTCGATTCAACTTCAGCTCCGTCGGTCTTGTCAGTTTCGCAGCAAACTTCCTTCCAATTGGCGATCAATCCGGCATTTGCTGCCCTTGAAAACTTGGCAAACGCTGCTGCACTGGCAGTTCTTGCGACCCATGACCTAGAACTTCAGTCAGGTGGTGCAATTTTCGATAATACTGCCACCAACTACGCGGCTCGGGTTGCGGAAGAACAATTTGTCTGGAGCTCTGCACTATCGGGAGCCTCAGCAACAGCAGGAATGCTCGGCTATCTAGCGGTAGCGCCTCGCGCTAAGGCAGATCCAGCAGCCGTAGCGAAGATGCGCACCCTGGTAACCCATTCCGGTGAGGTTGAAATACCCACCATCTTGTTTACCGGTGTTGCCGATCCTGTAACTACAGCAGGAAACCAGCAATCGGTTATTGATAAGTATGAGGAGTATTACGCAGAAAAATGGGCAGAAGCGAAAGCTAATAAGCGCATTACTGGTGATTACAAGAAGCCAGACAATAATCTGCTAATTCTCTGGAACTTCACTCCAGAGAAATACACCAAGTACACCGCTTTGGGCGCACCTGACACTTCGGTGCCGGCTGCGACAGGCACAAATCACTGTAACTTCACCACAAGCCAACTTCTAGCGATAGCTGACTTACTTGCTTACGCCGCAGATAATGGCAAGAACATGTCAGGAGGAGCTTTACGTACCAAACTCCGTAAAGCAGGCAATATGACTCTTGATCGTGGTTACAGCGCACCTGCTCTAAAATATTATGGAGATTAATATTTAGAGCAAGTATCAAAAGTAAAGGAAGTTGAAGTGAATCGGGGCCCGGGAAACCGGGCCCCGATTCACTTTTTAAGAGAGATTTATTAGATAGCCTTATCAGATGCGCCAATTCCCAATTCGCCTAGTGAAATCCGTTGATGAGATGCGCGAACTAGGCCGCTTAATCGCTTTAAAGAGTCAAGCAGGGGATTTGATTGTTTTGTCAGGCCCACTCGGCGCCGGAAAGACGGCGCTAACTCAAGGAATTGGGGCTGCTCTTGGGATCAACGGTATAACCTCCCCGACATTTGTAATCTCGCGCGTGCATCGTGGGAAAATTCCACTTATCCATGTTGATGCCTACCGACTTCTTGGTAGTGCGACCACGCCCTTTGAATTTGATGACTTAGATCTTGATACGGGCCGGGAAGATGCGATTACCGTAATCGAATGGGGCGGAGATGTGGGAGCGCGCTTTGGCGAGGACTTTTTAGAGATTTCTATAGAGTTTGGCGAAGCTGAGACTGAACGAAAAGTTACCGCTCTACCTAGAGGCGATCGTTGGGCTGGGTTCTCGCTATGAAGAGTCTCGTAATTGATACTGCTACAACTAGGACTAGTTGCGCGTTATTTAAAGGGAGCGAATTACTTTATGGCGGTCATCATGATGGAGCTACCGAACATGCAGAGGCGCTTCCTAAGTTAGTTGCCCAAGCGCTAAAGGTAGATGATCAGATAAATCAGGTAATAGTAGGTATGGGCCCCGGACCATTTACTGGCTTAAGAGTTGGAATAGTTTTCGCTCAAACATTTGCAACTGCGCGCAATATTCCTTGGATTGGGGTCTGTTCTTTAGATGCAATAGATATCGACTCTGATGAATTTATTGTTGCAACTGATGCGCGGCGAAAAGAAATTTACTGGGCGAAATATCGCGAAGGTAAGCGAATCGCAGGCCCATTTGTTGGTAAGGCCAAAGAACTAGATTCAGAAGATGAGAAGAAGTTTGGCTTCAGTTTTACCGAGCCGCTCTTTCCTTCTCCCCATTTACTTCTAGCTAAGTCCCTCTCAATGAATGTGCGTGAGCCCTTCTATTTGAGAAGACCTGATGCGGTACCGAGAAGTGAGCGCGCATGATTGAGTATCGCGAGATGTCGACCTTTGATATCCCGGCTCTAGTTGGCATTGAGAAGGAAGTATTTCCAGAGTCCCCGTGGAGCGCCGCTCAGTTTCGCGAAGAACTTTCGGGCATGCCCAAATCTCGGCGCTACCTGGTCGCTCATGAGCAAGGTGTGATTGTTGGATATGCCGGAATTGCTTTGGCTGGCGATGTAGCTGATATCCATAACATTGCGGTATTACCGAGCTATCGAAACCGAGGGATAGCAACGCACTTATTAGATGCGCTAGAGGAATGGGCGGCTACAAAAAAAGTTTCTGCTTTGATGCTCGAAATCCGAGAGGGAAATGGCGAAGCTTTCCCGCTCTATCAAAAGCGCGGATATTCAGTGATCTCTCGACGTGATAACTACTACGCCCCCGGAATTCATGCGCTGATAATGCGCAAGGAGCTCGCTAATGCGTGAGCCACTTGTACTTGGAATTGAGACTTCCTGCGATGAGACCGCAGTCGGAATCGTTCGGGGGCGAAAATTACTTGCAAATGTGATTGCTTCAAGCGTTGATGAACATGCCCGTTTTGGCGGCGTTGTGCCGGAAGTTGCTTCGAGAGCGCATTTAGAAGCGATGCAGCCAAGTATTGAAAGAGCACTTAAAGAGAGTGGCGTTAAGTTACAAGACATTGATGGGATAGCCGTGACTGCCGGACCCGGGTTAGTTGGCGCGCTCTTAGTGGGCGTCTCGGCCGCTAATGCACTTTCGCTAGCGCTGGATAAACCACTTTATGGTGTAAATCATCTAGCATCACACGTCGCTGTTGATTTATTGACTCATGAACGCGAATTTCGACCAAGCATCGCGCTACTGGTTAGCGGAGGACATTCATCAATTTTAATGGTTAAAGATCTCACTTCTACAATCGAAAGTTTGGGACGAACGGTTGATGATGCAGCGGGTGAGGCCTTCGACAAGATCGCGAGATTATTAGATCTAGGTTTTCCAGGAGGACCGATTATTGATAGCGAAGCCCGTTTGGGTAATCGAGATGCAATCAAGTTTCCTCGTGGCCTGTCGCAACCTAAAGATATGGCCGAGCAACCATTTGATTTTTCATTCTCAGGTTTGAAAACAGCGGTCTCGCGTTATCTTGCAGCAACTCCGGATCACAAACGTTCTGATGTCGCGGCTTCATTCCAAGAAGCAGTCGTTGATGTATTGCTTATGAAATCAATCAAAGCCTGTGTTGATACCGGAATTGATTCATTGATAATCGCGGGCGGGGTTGCTGCTAACTCTCGTCTGCGAGAGCTCGCTGCAGAACGTTGCGCATCTGCGGGAATTGAAGTGCGCACCCCACCACCAGCCTTATGTACTGATAACGGCGCCATGGTTGCTGCCTTAGGTTCCCTGGCGATCTCATCCGGACGGGCCCCCTCCAGCCTCGGGATTGCCGCTGCTTCGGATACCCCACCTACCCAGCCGCTCTGGCTATAGGCCGAGTGGGGAGCCATGAGCGAACTTTCTCTGAGCGCGAGCGAGGACGGTTCGCGGTGGCGACCCCGAGGTCTAATTCCAGAAGGGCGGATTTGAGGGCTGGAATAACTCCGCCTAGGCTTGGTGTTAGCACTCTCCGGGTGAGAGTGATAAGTCACCCGAATTTAACTAGATAAGAAGGAGCTACGAAGATGGCCATTGCCATTAAGCCGCTAGAAGATCGAATCGTCGTAAAGACAAGCGAAGCAGAAGAGAAGACTGCATCTGGTCTCGTCATCCCCGATACCGCTAAAGAGAAGCCACAGGAAGGAACAGTCGTTGCAGTCGGCCCAGGTCGCTTTGATGATGGAGTTCGCGTTCCAATGGATATCAAGGTTGGCGATGTTGTTCTTTACAGCAAGTATGGCGGAACTGAGATCAAGCATGGTGGCGAGGAATATTTAGTCCTCTCCGCTCGTGACATCTTGGCTGTCATCGAGAAGTAAAAGAGACGATAAATAACTATGGCTAAAGCACTGCATTTCGACGAGAACGCTCGTCGCGGCATGGAGCGTGGCGTCAATATCCTCGCTGACACTGTAAAGGTGACTCTCGGTCCAAAGGGCCGCAATGTCGTTATCGGAAAATCTTTCGGTGCACCTGTAATCACTAATGATGGTGTCACTATCGCAAAAGAAATTGAACTTTCAGATCCAGCTGAAAATATGGGCGCTCAACTTGTAAAGCAAGTTGCTGAAAAGACCAATGATGTCGCTGGTGATGGAACAACTACCGCAACAGTTTTGGCACAAGCTATGGTTAAAGAGGGACTACGTAACCTCGCTGCCGGCGCACAGCCAATGGGAATTAAAGCTGGAATCGAGGCTGCCGTAACTTCGGTTGTAGATCAACTTCGATCAAGTTCCACCAAAGTTGCGGGCAAAGAGCAGATTGCAGATGTTGCAACTATCTCTGCTCAAGATCGCGGAATCGGTGAATTGATTGCCGAAGCGATGGACAAGGTTGGTAAAGATGGCGTCATCACTGTTGAAGAGTCATCAACTACTGGCTTGGAGCTCGAATTCACAGAGGGAATGCAGTTCGACAAGGGCTATATCTCCCCATATTTCGTAACCGATCAAGACCGGATGGAATCCGTCCTAGAGGATGCTTATCTCCTTATTGCAGGAGGAAAGATCTCCGCGCTCTCGGATCTATTGCCGGTTCTAGAGCAGGTAGCCAAGACCGGTAAGCCGCTAGTAATCATCGCTGAGGATGTTGAAGGCGAGGCGCTTTCTACTCTCGTTGTAAACCGGATCCGTGGCGTATTCACCTCGGTAGCTGTTAAGGCTCCTGCATTTGGTGAGCGCCGCAAGGCAATCCTGCAAGACATTGCGGTTCTGACTGGTGGTCAGGTTATTTCTACCGAAGTTGGTTTGAAGCTCGACCAGATCGGTCTAGATATGTTGGGCAAGGCCCGTCGCGTTGTTGTAACTAAAGACCACACCACAATCGTTGATGGTGGCGGCTCAAAGAAAGATGTCGATGGCCGTATCGCTGAAATCCGTCGTGAAATCGATACCGTCGATTCTGATTGGGATCGCGAGAAGCTACAAGAGCGACTTGCAAAACTCTCTGGTGGAGTCTGCGTTATCAAAGTCGGAGCTCACACCGAAGTTGAATTAAAAGAGAAGAAGCATCGTCTTGAAGATGCAATCTCTGCAACTCGTGCTGCAGTCGAAGAAGGGATCGTTGCAGGCGGTGGCGCAGCATTAGTTCATGCCGCAACAGTTCTTGATAATGATCTTGGATATGAAGGTGATGCTGCTGTCGGTGTTCGACTAGTTGCAAAAGCTTGCCAAGAACCACTTCGTTGGATTGCCGAGAATGCCGGAGAAGAGGGATATGTAGTCGTATCCAAAGTTCGCAACTTGAAGAGCAACGAGGGCTTCAACGCTGCAACAGATGAGTATGGTGATTTAGTAAAGGCCGGCGTAATCGATCCGGTTAAAGTGACTAGATCAGCGCTCGCAAATGCTGCTTCAATTGCTGCAATGTTCTTGACCACTGAAGCACTGGTATTCGAGAAGCCAGAAGAACCAAAGGATGCCCCAGCCGGACATGGACATAGCCATGGACCAGGTGGCCATTCACACTAATAAATAGCTTCGCGCTTTGAGAGGGCTTCGAGTAATCGAAGCCCTTTCTTATTAGACTCTCAGAATGTCCGAAACTGCGAATGTCTCTTCAACTGTCTGGTTCATAACCCTTGGAATCGTCGGCCTCATCCTGCTCTTAGACCTGGCTTGGGCTTGGTATCGCAGAAATTCGATTACTTCGATGCGGGAGGCTGCGACCTGGACCACCATTTATGTTAGTTCAGCAATAATTTTCGGCATCGCCATGAGAAATTGGGATAGCCCCCAAGCTAGTGGCGAATTCTTTGCGGGCTGGATCACTGAATATTCGCTATCGATCGATAATCTCTTTGTCTTCCTCATAATTCTCTCCCGACTAAAGGTTAAGCGAGAGCAAGAACAACTTGTGCTGCTCTTTGGAATCATGATGGCGCTACTGATGCGTGGAGTCTTCATTATTTTAGGAGCCGCTGTAATCGAGCGTTTTGTCGCAATCTTCTTCTTGTTCGGTGCAATCCTACTCTGGACTGCCTACAAACTAATTACCGAGGATCCAGAAGAGGATGAGTGGCAAGAGAATCGAATCATTAACGCGCTACGCAAACGTGGCTATTCCACATTTACTATCGCGCTTGTTGCAGTTGGAACCACAGATCTTCTATTTGCGCTTGACTCGATACCTGCAATTTTTGGTTTAACAAGAGACCCCTACATCGTCTTCATGGCAAATGCATTTGCCTTAATGGGTCTAAGACAACTCTATTTCTTAGTGGGAATGCTATTAAAACGTCTTGTCTATCTCTCTAAGGGGCTATCGATTGTGTTGGGTTTTATCGGCGTTAAATTAGTGATCGAGGCGCTACACGGAATCGGAATTCATGAGATCGCTGGCTTTAAGATTCCTGAAGTTCCAATCACCGTCTCACTCGGAGTAATTATTTCGGCGCTCGCCGTAACCACGGTAATTAGTCTTAGGGTAAAACCAGAGTCAATCTCCTAATTCCACGGATCAAAAACTAACGCCCCAGAGTGATTAGCTCAGAGGCGCTGTTTAGTCGGTTGGAAAGGAGGAGAATTACGCAGTAAAGACCCGAGATTGCCGTTGGGCTTTGCTGATGATCTCAAAACGCTCTTCTTCAGTGAGTCCTCCCCAAATACCGTATGGCTCTTGCACTGCTAGAGCATGTGCTCGGCACTGTGCGATGACTGGGCAGGACGCGCAGACCGCTTTGGCAGCAACTTCACGAGCTTTGCGGCGGGGGCCGCGCTCGCCATCTGGATGAAAGAACATCTCAGTTGGTAGGGATCGGCAAGCACCCTCATACTGCCATTCCCAATTTGCTTCTACCGGCTTCGGTAAGCGAGTCGTTTCGGACATAGGAGGAATATACAATCGCGCCATAGGTTGTTCAAGTACCTGGATTTCAAGATGCGGGCGAGTCGCCCTACCCCCACCATTCGCCTATGACCCGTCACACAGCCCCCAGGGGCGCGGAGGCTTTCAGCGGCGCTGATACCCCTAGCGATGCGCTCACTGTTGCGGCAGTTGCGAGAAGGCTGGGAATTGCCCCAGCAACCTTAAGAACTTGGGATCGTAGATACGGCTTAGGTCCTACCGATCATAGTAGCGGTGAGCACCGCCGTTACACCGCAGGAGATATTGCGCGATTAACTCTGATGCGCAAATTAGTGATTTCGGGGGTTTCTCCCGCGGAAGCTGCGCAACGAGCGCTGGTATTTGATGGTGAAAGCGCTGCGGAAATTATTTCAACTACCTTGGCACGAGAGGTAACAGTAAGGGAAGAGTTAGTAGAAACAGTTCTTCGCGCGGCACGTGCTTATGATCGAAATTTTGTTGAGGAGCTCCTTCGCTCTGAGATGCGGATGCGGGGAATCGCAAATACCTGGAATGAAGTAATTGTTCCACTTTTGATTTTGTTAGGTGATGAGTGGGCCGATGCTGGAACTGGCATTGAGACCGAGCATTTAGTAAGCGAAATTGTTAAGCGCCTGCTCCAAGAATGGAACTCAAATGTGGTTGATCCAATTAATCCTCGCCCAGTTCTATTGGCTTGCATTGGCGAAGAGATGCACTCGTTGCCGCTTTATGCGCTGGCGGCTGCTTTGTCTGAGCGAAGAATTCAAACCCAATTTCTCGGTGCGCGAACTCCAATTGAAGCAGTTAATGCAGTTGTGAAACGTTCTGCTCCTCCTGCGATTTTCCTATGGGCACAACTCAACAAAAATGGAGACTTAACAGCCCTAGATCAGATTCCAAATATTCGACCAGCGCCACGGATCGTTATTGGCGGACCTGGTTGGGAAACCCCAACTCCAAAGAGCGCGGTTCATGTCGACGATCTAGTTGAAGCGTGCGAAGAGATCCTCCGGGCTGTTGGCGCTTAAATACTTGAACCATTAGGGTTTCGGCATGGCTGAGAGCGTCAATGAAAAAGTCGCCATGCTTGGCCTCACTTATGATGATGTTTTACTTCTTCCTGATGCTTCAGATGTAGTCCCTTCTGAGGTAGAGACTTACACCCAGCTCACCCGGGGCATAAAGCTAGAGATTCCGCTGATTTCAGCGGCAATGGATACCGTCACGGAGTCGGCGATGGCAATTGCTATGGCAAAGCTCGGTGGAATCGGAATCATTCATCGAAATCTGCCAATTGAAGAACAGGTCACTCATGCGAAGTTGGTGAAAGGCGCCGGGTTACAAGTTGGTGCGGCTGTTGGCGTTGGCGATGATGGTTTCGCTCGCGCTCTGGCGCTAATTGATGTCGGCGTCGACGTTATTGTTGTTGATACCGCTCATGGACATCATCGTGCAGTCCTAGATGCAATCTCTCGTATCAAAGAGAGATATTCCAGCCAAGAGGTTATCGGCGGAAATGTCGCAACGCGTTCCGGTGCGCAAGCTTTAATTAATGCTGGTGCAGATGCAGTAAAAGTTGGCGTCGGTCCCGGCTCAATATGTACTACTCGAGTTATTGCTGGCGTTGGCGTCCCACAAGTGACGGCAATCATGGAGGTTGCAAAAGCGTGTAAGAAAGCTGATGTTCCACTTATTGCCGATGGCGGATTGCAGCACTCGGGTGATATTGCAAAGGCAATTGTTTCTGGTGCAGACACCGTGATGTTGGGATCTTTGCTCGCTGGTTGTGATGAATCTCCCGGAGAGTTATTAGAAAGCAACGGTAGGAAATTTAAACGTTATCGTGGAATGGGATCTATGGGAGCGATGCAATCTCGTGGCGAAACTAAGTCATTCTCTAAAGATCGCTACATGCAAGACGATGTACTTGCTGAGGACAAACTGGTACCAGAAGGTATTGAAGGCAAAGTTGCTTACCGTGGCCCAGTTTCAACAGTTGTACATCAATTAGTGGGCGGACTTAGATCCGGAATGGGGTATGCCGGAGCAGAGAATATTGAAGCGCTTCAAAAACGAGGGCGCCTAATACAGATAACCAGTGCGGGGCTCCAAGAGAGCCACCCACATGATGTTTTGGATGTAGCCGATGCGCCAAACTACTTTAGGAGTTAAACATGGTTGATATCGAGATTTCAGAAGGAAAACGCGCTCGAACCGCTTACTCCTTTGATGATGTCTCAATCGTCCCATCTCGTCGCACGCGTGAACCTCAAGATGTATCGCTTGCCTGGCAAATTGATGCTTATCGCTTCGAACTGCCCCTAATGGCAGCGCCCATGGATTCGGTTGTCTCTCCCGAAACCGCCATCGCTATTGGTCAATTAGGTGGATTAGGTGTGCTGAATCTTGAGGGACTTTGGACCAGATACGAAAATCCGAAAATTCAATTAGGTGAAATTTCATCGATACCAGTCGATCAAGCAACAGCTCGAATGCAGGAGCTGTATAAGGCGCCGATCCGCCCCGAACTCATTAAGGAGCGTCTCGCTGAGATCCGCGCAGCCGGAGTCACCGTCGCTGGCGCACTCTCGCCACAGCGAACTGCAGAGTTCTATAAGACCGTTGTCGATGCAGGAGTCGATCTATTTGTTATTCGTGGAACTACAGTTAGTGCCGAACATGTCTCAACTAAATCAGAGCCATTAAATCTAAAGAAATTCATCTATGAATTAGATGTACCTGTAGTTGTTGGAGGATGTGCAACTACTCAAAGCGCACTACATCTAATGCGTGCGGGCGCAGCTGGAGTTTTGGTTGGTTTTGGAGGCGGTGCGGCTCATACCACTAGACAAGTCCTAGGAATATCAGTACCGATGGCAACAGCCGTTGCAGATGTAGCAGCAGCGCGCCGACAATACTTAGATGAATCTGGCGGACGTTATGTCCATGTTATTGCAGATGGTTCTGTAGGAAAGAGTGGCGATATTGCAAAGGCGATTGGATGTGGAGCTGATGCCGTTATGCTCGGCTCGCCGTTAGCGCGCGCAGAGCAAGCGCCCGGCCGCGGATGGCATTGGGGCAGCGAAGCGCACCATGCGGAATTACCTCGCGGAACGCGGGTACATGTGGGAACTACTGGAACGCTCGAAGAAATTCTCGTAGGACCTTCTCACTCAGCAGACGGGACTATGAATCTTTTTGGGGCTTTGAGGCGAGCTATGGCCACATGTGGCTATTCAGAACTAAAGGAATTCCAACGTGTCGAGATAGTCTTGAATAAAGGTTAATCTTGCAACGAAGTAACCATGTCCTAGTAATCGATTTTGGTGCGCAATACGCCCAACTTATTGCTCGTCGAGTACGACAGGCTGGCGTTTACAGCGAAATTGTTCCTTCAACTCTGACCGCAGACGATATTCAAGCAAGAAATCCGCGCGCCATAATCCTTTCTGGCGGACCTGCATCAGTATATGTTTCAGGAGCGCCGCGAATAGATCCAAAAGTATTTGAGCTAGGAATTCCAGTATTCGGAATCTGTTATGGATTTCAAGCCATGGCTCAGGCTCTTGGTGGCGAAGTGAAGAAGAATGACATTTCCGAATTTGGACGGACTCACTTTAACGCGGACACAACTTCAAAACTTTTCGCTGGGCTCGAAAGTAATTTCGATGTCTGGATGAGTCATGGTGATAGCGTGATTGCTGCGCCTATTGGTTTTGTGACAATTGGGAGAACAGAAAACACCCCGGTTGCTGCCTTTGAGAGTGAAAACGGTGAAATGGCTGGTGTTCAATTTCATCCGGAAGTTTTACATACTGACAACGGACAGGAAATCTTAAGAAGATGGTTAATCGATGTCATCAAATGCAAACCGACATGGACACCAGAAAACATAATTGAAAATGAGATCGTAAATGTCAAATCAGAGGTTGGATCAGAGAGAGTAATTTGCGGTTTATCGGGTGGCGTCGATTCTGCAGTTGCTGCTGCATTAGTACATCGTGCGATTGGATCGCAACTCACTTGTGTCTTCGTCGATCACGGACTCCTTCGAAAAGGTGAAGCAGAACAAGTTGAGAGAGATTTTGTAGTTGCAACCGGCGTAAATCTGGTAGTGGTAGATGCCAAAGATCGATTTCTATCGGCTCTAAAGGGTGTTACCGATCCGGAAGAGAAACGAAAGATAATCGGTAGAGAATTCATAAGAGTTTTTGAAAGTGCTGCACGGGAATTAACTAGTGGTGGTGAAGTTAAATACCTGGTCCAGGGCACTCTCTATCCAGATGTAGTCGAATCTGGCGGCGGCACCGGAACTGCAAACATTAAGTCTCATCACAATGTAGGCGGCCTTCCAGATGACCTTAACTTTGGATTAATAGAACCACTCCGCTCCTTATTCAAAGATGAGGTTCGGGAAGTTGGACTACAACTTGGGCTTCCCGGCGAGATTGTTTGGCGCCAACCCTTTCCGGGTCCGGGCCTAGCAATTCGAATTGTCGGAGAAGTTACTCAGGAAAGACTTAGAATTCTGCGCGAAGCGGACTTTATTGTCAGGCAAGAATTACAATTTGCAGGACTAAACCGGATTATCTGGCAATGTCCAGTTGTTCTTCTCGCTGATGTTAGAAGTGTGGGAGTACAAGGAGATGGTCGAACATATGGCCACCCAATTGTGCTTCGCCCAGTAACTAGCGAAGATGCAATGACCGCAGATTGGGCCAGAGTTCCAGATGAAGTTCTCGCTCGAATCTCTAATCGGATTACGAACGAAGTAAGAGAAGTTAATCGTGTGGTACTTGATGTCACATCAAAGCCGCCCGGAACCATCGAATGGGAGTGAATTAGATGAAGTTAAAACATCTAAGTGTTTCACTTTCATTATCTCTCATAACTGCACTTATTTTTCCGATTTCGATCTCTGCCCCAACGGCCCGGGCTGAAGAGAAGGACATAGTTAAATGTCGTCAGAACAAATGGGCTGCCAATTCTCCTAAGATTGTAAAACCCCCAACCGCCTTATTGAAACGTGGCCCACGCCAAATCACACTGCATACAAATTGTGGAAATATAAAAATTCGCACTTTCTTCAAAGATGCTCCCGTCACTCTCACAGTTCTTTCTGCGCTGGTGAAAGCTGGATACTACAATCGAACTACTTGCCATCGACTCACAACAGATGGAATCTACGTCGTGCAATGTGGCGATCCAACTGCGACCGGAATGGGTGATCCAGGATTTCGATATAAAGATGAAAATCTTCCCGAGGCTGAGATGGATAACTACTCGCGCGGTACGGTCGCAATGGCAAATTCGGGTTCTCCAGGAACTAACGGAAGCCAATTTTTCTTGGTCTATGACAACACGACACTAGGTCCCAATTACACAATTTGGGGTGAGATAACCTCTGGAATCGAAATTCTTGAGCACATTGCCAAGGCGGGAGTTAAAGGTGGCGGCGTGGATGGAACACCATTAAAAAACTTGGTGATCCAGCGTGTTTCAATTCGTTAGTCTGTATTGATAACTTTAAATATTTCTACAACACTACCTGAGCTCAAACCATTAGCCTCTGCATTTTTCTCGCCCCAACTACGTACCATGTTCTCGAGCTCCGGATTATGCGCAGTTTGGCTCCGGTGAGCGTGTAATGCAGCCATCTTCTTGGAAAAAGTTTCGGTTATGTCAACAAAGTGGTTTGGTGTCGGCGACCCAGTTATCCAGACTTCTTTCACTCGCCAAGGTTCAAAACCATCAGCCTTCAGGTCTGTGAATGCATATGGGTTTCGAGAATCTGGATAAACGGCTTGAAGGGCTGTTTCGCCTGCAGCTAAATGATCTGGGTGACTAGCAAAAATTCGTTCATAGTTCCGCTCGGGTGATTGAATAACCATTCGATCAGGCTGTGCCCTTCGAATCTCTCTGACAATCTCTTTTCGTAGTTCTATCGAAGGCATGAGAGAGCCATCGCGATAATTTAGGAATTGAATATCTTTAACGCCTAATGCAAGACCTGCATCTCGTTGTTCTCTTTGGCGCACTAAGGCCATCTCCTCTAACGGAACATCAGATTCCTCGCCGCCTTGATCCCCATTTGTGATTATGCAGTAAGAGACATGAATTCCTTTAGCCGTCCATTGAGCAATCGTCCCGCCCGCCCCAAAGTCACAATCATCTGGGTGCGCCATTACTACAAGAATCCGCTTTATCTCTTCATCAGCGATTGGAGTCACCGACGTATTCTAGACTTGTTTACGTGTCGGGCAGATTACTAGAAGGCTTAAATCCAGAACAGCAATCTGCTGTTATTCATCACGGTGGCCCACTTCTAGTTGTTGCTGGCGCTGGCTCAGGGAAAACCAGAGTTCTAACGCGACGTATCGCCTATCTGATGGCCGAGCGAGGCATTGAACCGTTTGAGATTCTTGCGATTACCTTCACAAATAAAGCTGCGGGTGAGATGAAAGAGCGCGTCGCAGCTTTAGTTGGCAAACGAGCTAAAGCAATCTGGGTTTCCACGTTCCACTCAGCTTGTGTGCGAATTCTTCGCCAAGAAGCTAGTCGACTTGGTTTCTCCACTTCTTATTCCATCTACGATCAAGCAGATAGCGTCCGCCTGGTCACGCTTGTCATGCGCGAGCTTAACCTTGACCAAAAACGCTATAACCCAAGAGCGGTCGCAGCCCTAATCTCAAATGCGAAGAATGAGTTACTTGGACCTGCTGATTATCGCAACGCAACCACTAATCACTTTGAAGAGATTGTTGCTGAAGTTTATGCGATTTATCAGCAGAGACTAACAAGCGCCAATGCCATGGATTTTGATGATCTAATAATGAAAACCGTGGAAGTTTTGCAAAAGTTTCCGGATGCTCGAGCCAGATACCGTCATCGCTTCAAACACATTCTGGTTGATGAGTATCAAGATACCAACCACGCCCAATATATATTGATACGTGAGCTAGTCGGAACCGATAGGGAAGGTATCCCAGCCGCAGAACTATGCGTGGTAGGTGATGCTGACCAATCGATTTACGGGTTTAGAGGCGCCACTATTCGAAACATCATGCAATTTGAAGAAGATTATCCAGATGCCACAACCATTCTTTTAGAACAGAATTACCGCTCAACCCAGAACATCCTTAGCGCTGCTAATTCAGTAATCTCAAAAAATGAATCGAGAAAAGAGAAAAACCTCTGGTCTGATGCTGGAAGCGGCACAAAATTAACTGGCTTTGTTGCCGAGAATGAACATCATGAAGCTGAATTTGTTCGCGATGAACTGTACAAATTGAGTGATTCCGGCAAGTCGCGTTTTGGCGATACTGCCATCTTTTATCGAACCAACGCACAATCTCGAGTATTTGAAGAAATATTTATGCGAGCCGGTGTTCCCTACAAGGTTGTCGGGGGAGTCCGCTTCTATGAACGGAAAGAGGTCAAGGATTTACTGGCGTATCTACGGGTACTTGTTAATCCGGATGACGAAGTCTCACTAAGGAGAATCATCAATACTCCAAAACGTGGTATCGGAGATCGCGCCTTAGATTCGATTGACGAAATCGCAAAGCGAGATTCAATTTCATTTTGGAAAGCCTTATCAAGGAGCACTAGCTCAGAGCTATCGCCCCGCGCAAACGCTTCAATCCAGGCTTTCGTTTCAATGTTGACCGCGCTTCAAGTTTTAGTTGAAGCAAATCGTCCGCCATCCACCATAGCCGCTGCTATCCTCGAACAATCTGGACTTCTAAATGAACTTCGAGATAGCCATGACCCACAAGATGAGGTGCGGGTTGAAAATCTCGAGGAACTTGTAGCGGTAATTGAAGAGTATGAAGAGCGAATTATCGGCGATGGCGAGAGCCCGACCTTGGCTGGCTTCTTGGAAGAAGTATCTTTAGTTGCCGATGCCGATGAGATTCCTGAAGGTGAAGATCATGGCGGGGTAGTAACGCTCATGACCCTGCACACCGCTAAAGGTCTTGAGTTTCCTACAGTTTTCTTGACCGGGTTGGAAGAAGGCGTCTTTCCGCATTCGCGAACTTTGGGTGAGAAGAAAGAGCTTGAGGAAGAGCGCAGACTTGCTTATGTTGGACTCACAAGAGCAAGAGAGCGGCTCTACCTTTCACGCGCCGAGTATCGATCGGCATGGGGTGCGCCTAACTACAATCCACCATCTAGATTTCTCGATGAGATTCCCGAAACTCTCATTGATTGGAATAAGTCTGCAAGTGGATTCACATCTCCACCGATAACAAGGAAGAAATTTGCAACGCCACCACCGCCCAGAGCAACTGGAAAACAGAGCACCTCATTACAACTTTCTGTTGGCGATCGCGTTTCACACGATACCTTTGGATTAGGTACCGTGATATCTGTCTCAGGTGAAGGAGAGAAAGCAGAAGCCACAATCAACTTTGGAAGCTATGGCGAGAAGCGTTTGTTGCTCCGCTATGCCCCAGTAGATAAGTTATGACCTATGGACCTATTTGAATATCAGGCCCGAGATCTCTTTGAAGCAAAAGGCGTTCCCGTCTTAGGTGGCGCGGTTGCCTCAACCCCCGAGGAAGCTCGCGCAGCAGCAGAAAAACTGGGTGGAAAAGTAGTTGTAAAAGCCCAAGTAAAGATTGGTGGTCGCGGCAAAGCTGGTGGAGTCAAGCTAGCCGAGGACCCCGCAGATGCTTATGAAAAAGCTAAAGCAATTTTAGGTATGGATATCAAAGGTCACGTAGTTAGAAAAGTGATGATTGCTCAAGCTGCTCCAATCGAGAGCGAGTATTACTTGGCAATCCTCCTTGATAGAGCCGCTCGCTCCTTTCTTGTAATGGCATCGGTTGCCGGTGGAATGGATATTGAAGAAGTCGCTCACAAAACTCCTGAGAAATTAGCACGTGTTCATGTAGATGCAAACAAAGGATTGGATAAGACAAAAGCGCTTGAAATAGTAAAGCAGGGCGCTTTCCCTGATGATGTAAGTGAGGATGTTGCGGATGTACTAGTAACGCTATGGAAGACATTCCAAGAATCTGATGCGACTCTGGTAGAAGTGAACCCGCTGGTAAAGACTAAAGATGGACGAATCATCGCACTGGATGGAAAAGTCACGCTTGACGATAACTCATCGTTCCGTCACCCCGATTACGAATCACTAATAGATCACGCCGCCACTAATCCGCTCGAAGCGCTTGCTAAAGAGAAGGATTTGAATTACGTAAAACTTGAAGGTGAAGTTGGTGTAATTGGAAACGGCGCAGGTCTAGTTATGAGCACACTTGATGTAGTTGCTTATGCGGGTGAGAAATATGGCGTTAAACCCGCTAACTTCCTCGATATTGGAGGCGGTGCTTCTGCCCAAGTTATGGCCGATGGACTCTCAATTATTTTAGGAGACCCAGCAGTCCGCTCTGTATTTGTAAATGTCTTCGGCGGTATTACTGCTTGTGATGCTGTTGCAAATGGAATTGTCCAAGCCCTTGCGATCTTGGGTGATAAGGCGACGAAGCCACTAGTTGTTCGCCTTGATGGAAATAATGTCAATGAAGGAAGAAGAATTCTTAACGAAGCGAATCATCCACTGGTCCAACAGCTCGACACCATGGATGGCGCTGCCGCTCGTGCAGCAGAATTGGCGGCCCAGAAATGACAATTTTCATCGATGAAAATACAAGAGTGATTGTGCAAGGAATGACCGGTGCAGAAGGAACCAAGCACACCAGGCGAATGATTGCGAGTGGAACAAAGATAGTTGGTGGCGTCACCCCTGGAAAAGGTGGGCAAGAAGTTGAGATTGCAGGTAAAGCGCTTCCCGTCTTTAACACTGTGAAAGAAGCTGTAGCTGCAACTGGAGCCAACGCCTCGGTCGTATTTGTACCACCGAAATTTGCTAAAGCTGCAGTCTTGGATGCAATCGATGCGGAATTACCGCTTGTTGTAGTAATTACCGAAGGAATCCCAGTCCACGATACCGCTGCTTTTTTTGCACACGCGCAAGAAAAAGGCAAGACGCGCATCATCGGCCCGAATTGTCCTGGACTTATCTCACCAGGAAAAAGCAATATCGGTATCACTCCTTCTGACATTACCGGTCCAGGAAAGATCGGACTAGTTTCAAAGTCGGGCACGCTGACTTATCAAATGATGTATGAGCTACGAGACATCGGCTTCACAACAGCTGTTGGAATTGGTGGTGATCCGATCATCGGAACCACTCACATCGACTGTCTCCGAGCATTTCAGGATGATCCTGAAACTCAAGCGATCGTTATGATTGGTGAGATTGGCGGTGATGCCGAGGAGCGAGCTGCTGCATTTATCAAGGAGTATGTGACTAAACCAGTGGTGGGATATGTTGCTGGTTTTACCGCTCCAGAAGGCAAGACGATGGGGCATGCCGGCGCCATTGTCTCTGGATCATCTGGAACCGCTGAAGCGAAGAAAGTTGCACTCGAGGCAGCTGGCGTAAAAGTTGGCAAAACTCCAAGTGAGACGGCTCAACTTCTTCGCGGAATCCTCAAGGGATAATTGTGACGCGAATCCTGCGCGTTGGACTCCAACAAGGGATTCGTAGCCTTACGCTCGTTCTTCTACCCATATCTTTTTTCTCGCTAGTCGCTTGGGCGACGGCGGGAAGTTCATCAGGAAATACAGCTGATCCGCTGCGAGCAGCGCTCTGGTTCTTTCTCGCAGCCCATCAAGTTCCACTACAACTAGCGCTCTCCGATGCCACGCTCTCTGGGTCACTTACTTTTCTTCCGGTTGGCGGAGTTCTAATTCCATTTTTTGCTACTAGAAGTGGTTATATGAGAATGATTGAAACTCTGGGCGAGCCCGCTCATAAAGATCGATTTCGTTACATTTTTTCTTTCGCATTTAGTTATGCGACTCTCGGCTACCTTATTTCATTAATAGCACTCGGAAGCACTGTGGAGGCGCCATATTATTTTGCGCTTCCAATTCTCTTTGCGATCTCTGCGATTTCTGCTTTCTTGGTTAGCGGAGCTCTACCAATGCATAAATTTCAGTTTCCTTGGCAGAGAGCGCTAAGAGTTGTATGGATATCTTGTGTCACGCTAATTGGATTTAGTTCACTTGTTGTTGCTGCATCATTGACCTTTCACTTTGATGTTGTGCTAAATCTAACCCGGGTAATTGAGCCCGGTGTCTTTGGCGGACTGGTCCTATTGATTGGCCAACTTTTGTATCTTCCAAATGTTGCTATCTCTGCCCTTAGTTATGTATCTGGTGCTGGGATAACTATTGGCACCGGAAGCCTGCTATCGCCGTTCATTCATCGAATTGATGAAATCCCAGCGATACCAATCCTGGGCGCCTTGCCTGTTAAAGGAAACATTTACGTTCTAACTCTATCCATCGTGATTGTTTTTATGGGTGCATCAGTAGCTCGCTACGCAGTTTCGACTTATAGCGACTTTAGTGAGACAAAACGTTTCTTCCTTTCAGCCACTCTAATCTCAGTGGTTCTGTTATTAGTTCTGGCACGGTTAAGTAGTGGTCAACTACTCTCCACAAACCTGCCCTCAGTAGGACCCGTTTGGTGGGCGATGCCCCTGATAGTTACTACAGAATTCGCACTTGGCGCTGGAATTTTCATGGTTGCTCCAAAGTTGATTGCCAAAATGAAAAAGCAAGATGCATGAAACATAAGCGGCACGCTCTTCTCTCAGTTTCCAATAAGGACGGGTTGGTCGAACTTGCAAGAGAACTAATTTCTAATGACTACTCGATCCTAGCTTCAGATGGAACGGCGCTTTTCCTTGAGAAAAATGGGATTTCCGTCAAAAGCATTGAGGAAGTAACTGGTTCGCCCGAGCTCTTTGCAGGCAGAGTCAAGACACTTCACCCCCTTATTCATGGCGCAATTCTCTTCGATCGAAGTGATCCAACTCAGGTAAATGAAGCAGAGCGCACCGGTACCCTCGATATAGATGTTGTGATTGTCAATCTTTACTCTCCAGAGAAGTTCGATATCGGAGGTCCAGCCTTGATTCGAGCTGCAGCCAAGAATTACAAGAGCGTTTCAATACTCACAAGCCCTAATCAGTATGAACATTTCGCGAGCCTTTTAAAGTCTGGAATTAGAGTAGAAGATAGAAAATTATGGGCTAGCCAAGCTATTGAAGTTACAGCAAGGTATGACCTCGCACTTCTAAAAGAGTTTGGCGAGCCACTCAGATACGGAGAGAATCCCCACCAATCAGGCGTGTTGGTTGGTAGCGCCGGAGTCGCATCGGCCCGGCTAATTCAAGGAAAGCAACCATCATTTAATAACTATCTCGATCTCGACATAGCCTCACAGGTTGTCGCAGATCATTCAGAAAATACATTTGTAATCGTCAAGCATGGAATGCCCTGTGGCGTCGCGATTGATGAAGATTCAAAATTGGCCTTCACAAAAGCTCTCGCTTCAGATCCAGTTTCTGCATTTGGCGGTGCGATTGCCTCAAACCAAGAGGTTGATGAGGAGGTAGCTGCTGAAATTGTTGGTAACTTCTATGAAGCGTTAATTGCCCCTGCTTTCACAGAGGGTTCGCTAAAGGTTCTGGCAAAGAAACCTAATTTGCGAGTTTTGGAATTTACCGCTCGGACAGAGCCCGATTTTCAATTGCGAGAGATTGATGGTGGCTTCCTATTGCAGAGTCCAGATAGGGAATTGAATTCGGAAGAATTCAATCTAGTTTCAGGAGATGCGCTCGATAAAGAAGATTTTGCAGATCTCAGTTTTGCTTGGACCACGGTTGCGCGATGTCGGAGCAATGCAATTGTCATAGCAAAAAGTAAGGCCACAATCGGAATTGGGGCGGGCCAAGTAAATCGCCTAGATGCAGCACGCGATGCCATTCGAAGGGCTGGCGATTATGTTCAGGGTGCGGTAGCGGCGAGTGATGGTTTCTTTCCATTTCCTGATGGATTGGAGGCGCTTGCGGCGTCGGGGATAAAGGCGCTCGTTGCACCAAGTGGTTCGATAAGAGATAAAGAGGTAATCGAATCTGCCAATAAGTCAGGAATATCGCTCTATTTTGCTACGCGACGTCACTTCTCTCACGGCTAAGCGCCCCAATTAGACTTATCCAATGGCGATAACGGGCGCAGCTAAAATTCTTGATGGGAGAAAACTATCTGCCACTATCAAGAGCAACATCGCCTCACAGATCAAGCGAGAAAACCTAAAGGTTGGACTTGGCACATTACTTGTTGGAGACGATCCGGGCTCTCACTCTTATGTCTCAGGCAAACACCGGGATTGTGCTGAAGTAGGTATCAATTCCATTCGAATTGATTTACCTGAAGGCACTACCGAGTCGAGAATTCTTGCCGCAGTGGAACAATTAAATGAGGATTCCAATTGCACTGGATTTATCGTTCAACTTCCGTTGCCGCAAGGTGTAGATGTAAATCGAGTCCTTCAAGAGATAGATCCGAATAAAGATGCCGACGGACTTCACCCATTAAATCTAGGGAAATTAGTTCTGCAGCAGAGCGCGCAACTTCCTTGCACTCCACAAGCGGTTTATGAATTGGTTTCACAGAATGGTTTTTCATGGGATGGAAGGAATGTAGTTGTTTTGGGAAGAGGTACGACCGTGGGCCGGCCTCTCGGACTCTTGCTATCAGGTAAGAAGGCGAATGCGACTGTCACGGTAACTCATACCGGTACTAGAGATATATCTGCACACACTAAAGAAGCAGATATCGTGGTTTCAGCCTTGGGCCAAGCACATTTTCTAAAAGCGGAGATGGTGAAAGAAGGGGCTGTCGTAATTGATGTGGGTCTCACTCGCGTTAACGGAAAATTGATTGGTGATGTTGACCCAGATGTTTACGAAAAGGTTGCTGCTTATTCACCCGTTCCGGGTGGAATCGGGCCTGTGACAAGGGCGATGTTGTTACGTAATGTTCTAGAACTCTCGAACCGGAGCGATAATTGAAGCGACTTTCATATCTAGTTGCCTTAGTTGCCCTTCTGATTTCCACCTTCTATTCGGTTCGATTCGGAGCGATAACTCTTGCGCTCGCCTTGGCTACCTATTCAATCCCCGGTTTTAGAACTAGCCGACCACTGGAGAAACTAATATCACTCTTGTTAGTGGTCTCGCTCATAACTGTCGCATTGGCGCTTCCGCGCAGGTAGCCGGTAAGTTCTGCCGCTATGAGCAGATCAGGAAAAGTTACTGTAGTTGGCGCTGGATTCTATGGATCTACTACGGCATTGAGATTGGCAGAGTACGACATATTTGAAACTGTCGTAATCACAGATATCGTTGAAGGAAAGCCCGAGGGAATCGCTCTTGATATAAATCAATCAAGGTCAATTGAAGGCTTTGAGACCAAACTTGTTGGTCAAACTACAACTGCTGAGGGCGTCGGTTATGAAGCGACCGCAAATTCCGATGTTGTAGTTATTACCGCTGGCCTGCCACGTAAACCTGGTATGAGTCGAATGGATTTGATCGGGGTTAATGCTGGGATTGTTAGAGGTGTAACAGAAAACATAGCAAAGCACTCTCCAAATGCTGTCATTATTGTTGTCTCAAACCCATTAGATGAAATGACTGCGCTAGCCCAGATAGCTTCAAAATTCCCTCACAATCGCGTTATGGGTCAGGCAGGAATGTTAGATACTGCTCGCTTTACTCATTTTGTCGCGGAAAAATTAAGTGTTCCGGTCGCCTCTGTAAAGACACTGACACTTGGATCGCATGGCGAGACTATGGTTCCAGTCCCAAGTCGTTGCTCTGTTAACGGAAAACCACTTAGCGAACTACTGGCTGCAACAGAGATAGATGAGTTGGTAACTAGAACTCGCAATGGGGGAGCTGAAATTGTCGCGTTACTAAAGACCGGATCTGCTTATTACGCACCTTCTGCTGCTGCCGCACGAATGGCGCGCGCCGTTATTTCTGATTCACGAGAAGTCATGCCGGTTTGCGCTTGGGTGACCGGAGAATACGGAATCTCTGGAGTTTACTTAGGGGTCGAAGCTGAGATTGGTAGATCTGGTGTCACTAAAGTTGTCGAAGGATCATTGTCGACCAACGAGCTGGAAGAGTTGAAGAAAGCTGCTGAAGCGGTCCGCGCCAAGCAAGCCGACGTAAAAGATCTATAGGAAGGAAGCTATGTCAAAGATCAAAGTCCAAGGCACCGTCGTTGAGCTAGATGGCGATGAGATGACCCGCATTATCTGGGACTTCATCAAAAAGCAGTTAATTCTTCCTTATTTGGATATCAACCTTGAATATTACGATCTAGGAATTGAGCATCGTGATGCCACCAATGATCAAGTCACGATTGATTGCGCTAATGCAATAAAGAAGCATGGTGTCGGGGTTAAGTGCGCCACAATCACTCCAGACGAAGCGCGCGTCAAGGAATTCAATTTAAAGCAGATGTGGAAATCGCCGAATGGCACGATTCGAAACATTCTCGGTGGGGTTATCTTCCGTGAGCCAATCATCATCAAGAATGTGCCGAGGTTGATTCCACACTGGAGCAAGCCGATTGTTATTGGTCGTCATGCATTTGGCGATCAATATAGAGCCACTGACTTCAAAGTGCCCGGCGCAGGAAAATTAACGGTCACATTTACTCCCGCTGATGGCTCCGCACCTATGGAATTCAATGTCTTTGACTTTCCAGGTTCTGGAGTTGCGATGACTATGTACAACTTGGATCAATCAATCCGTGATTTTGCCCGGGCATCATTTAATTACGGGCTAACCCGAAAGTATCCGGTTTATCTCTCCACCAAGAATACGATTTTGAAGGCTTACGATGGACGCTTTAAAGATATTTTCGCTGAAATCTTTGAAAGTGAATTCAAAGCGGAGTTCGACAAACTTGGACTCGAATATGACCACCGATTAATTGATGACATGGTCGCAACTTCCCTACGTTGGGAAGGTGGCTACATCTGGGCTTGTAAGAATTACGACGGTGATGTTCAGAGCGATACCGTTGCACAAGGTTACGGATCTCTCGGTCTTATGACATCGGTTTTGATGACTCCAGATGGCAAAACTGTTGAAGCGGAAGCTGCCCATGGAACCGTTACTCGCCACTATCGCGATCACCAAGCCGGGAAAGCTACCTCCACAAATCCCATAGCCTCTATTTTCGCCTGGACTCAGGGCCTACAACATCGCGCCAAACTCGATAGCACGCCAGAGGTAGCGAAGTTCGCATCCACTCTTGAGCGAGTATGTATTGAGACGGTCGAAAGTGGAAAGATGACCAAGGATCTTGCGCTACTAATCAGCAATGACGCTCCCTGGTTAAACACCCAAGAGTTTCTAGCTGCAATCGATGAAAATCTACAGAAAGCTATGAAGTAATCTGAAAATTAAAAAAGCCCCCGAGTATCGGGGGCTTTTTTAATTCAATTATCTGATTCGCTCGCCATCAGTTGCGCTAAATAGATGGACTGAATCTGATTTTGCTGAAACTGTGACGGTCTGGCCCGCTTTTGGTGGGTTCTTTGGATCCCAACGGATGATCACCTGAGCGCCCTCATCGCTAGCATTATTGAACTTAACAGCGCTATCAAGCGGCTTTCCGTAAACGAAAGCGTCGGCTCCAAGTTCTTCAACTACTTCTACTTGAACTTCAAAGCCCTTCGAGGCGGGAGCAAAACCTTCTGGTCTAATTCCAACAATCACGGAGCTACCAGCGCTTGCAGGAACATCCACATCAAGATGTCCAAGCTTTGCCTTTCCGCCAGATACAGGCGCGACTAAAAGGTTCATTGCAGGTGAGCCAATAAACCCAGCAACGAAGGCATTTGCGGGACTATCGTAAAGATTGCGCGGGGTATCTACTTGTTGTAGCAAACCATCTTTAAGAACCGCGACGCGATCACCCATAGTCATCGCTTCCACCTGATCGTGGGTTACGTAGACAGTGGTAATCCCTAGACGACGTTGTAGTGCAGCGATTTGAGTTCTAGTAGCAACGCGTAATTTTGCATCAAGATTGGAGAGCGGCTCGTCCATCAAGAAGACTTGTGGTTCGCGAACAATCGCACGTCCCATTGCAACACGCTGGCGCTGTCCACCAGATAGCGCCTTAGGTTTGCGCTCTAGATATGGCTCTAGATCAAGAAGTTTGGCGGCTTCAAGGACGCGGCGATCTCGTTCCTCTTTTGCAACGCCAGCAATTTTTAGCGCGAAGCCCATATTTTCGGCAACAGTCATATGAGGATAGAGAGCGTATGACTGGAAGACCATTGCGATATCGCGATCTTTCGGGGCGATGTTTGTGACATCACGATCGCCGATGAAGATTGCGCCGGTATCAATCTCTTCCAAGCCAGCAAGCATTCGAAGTGATGTTGACTTGCCGCAACCAGATGGTCCGACAAGGACAAGGAACTCACCATCGTTTACGGTGAGATTCAATTTATCTACAGCAGGTGATGTAGTTCCGGGATAGATGCGCGATGCATCTTTAAATACGACTGATGCCATTTTCTCTTCCTTCTCCGGGCAGGTACGTGCCCGACGGTCCGTTGGATGAAGTAAGGCCCCACATCATCGTGGGGTCGGGCGAAGGCTATGCGAGAGTTGAGCGTGAGGGAAGGGGGTTGATCCAACTCTCAGCCGATTCGGCTACCCTTAGCCAGCCTATGGACCCCGATGGTGCGTTCTCGGTCGCTGCTTTTTCAAGCGACCTAATTGTTGTACTCCTCTTTATCCTCCTTGGATCAATCTTCGTCGCAGCCGAGATTGCCCTGATCTCCCTCCGCGAAGGCCAGATAAAGGCGATGGCCGAGAAGGGGCGGCGCGGCAAAAAGGTTGCCTATCTAGCCAGTCATCCCAAGAACTTCTTAGCCGCTGTTCAGGTAGGTGTGACCCTCTCTGGATTTCTATCAGCAGCATTCGGCGCCGACCAATTGGGTGATTATCTAATCCCGGTTTTAGAGGGCTGGGGGCTCAGCACAAACCTTGCAGCCGGAATCTCATTAGTACTGCTTACCTTGGTAATTGCCTATTTCTCATTAGTTCTAGGCGAGCTAGTTCCTAAGCGGGTAGCGATTTACAAGACTGAGCAGATCGCCCTAGCTGTGGCTACCCCGGTTTCAATTGTGGCATTCCTCTTTCGACCATTGATCTGGTTACTTGCCCACTCATCAGACTTAATTCTGCGCGCATTCGGAATTGATCCGAAAGCATCTCGGGAGGAAATAACCGAAGAGGAATTAGTTGATCTTGTAACTGGACATAAGGCTCTTACCGAAGAAGAGCGTGACATTGTTGAAGAAGTCTTCAACGCTAGCGAGCGTCAGGTCCATGAAGTTATGGTGCCGCGTACTGAAGTAGATTTTCTAGATGCTGGCCTTTCGCTGAATCAAGCGATTAGGGTTGCAGTCGAGCAGGCGCATTCTCGTTTCCCGGTTGTGCGAGGAAATAGTGATGAAGTAATTGGATTTTTTCATGTCCGCGATCTTCTGGAGCGCCCAGAGAACAGCAAGACTGTCATGGACATAGTACGGCCAATCATGTTTCTGCCTGGCACAAAGGGAGTATTACCGGCTCTAACTGAAATGCGTTCAAAACGCCAGCAAATCGCGATTGTGCTAGATGAATACGGCGGCACCGATGGAATTGTTACTTTGGAGGATTTGGTTGAAACCCTGATTGGCGATATTCATGATGAATATGATGATTTATCAGAAGAAGTTTCGAACACACTAAAAAGTGGTGTTTATGAGGTAGATGGCCTCATAGCCCTTGAGGATCTTGCCGAGCAGACTGGCGTTGAAATTCCTGAGGGTCCATATGAGACTCTAAGTGGTTACGTTATGCACGAACTTGGTCGAATTCCAGATATCGGAGATTCCTTGGAACTGCCGGGGGCGCAAATCAAAGTGAATTCCATGGAAGGCAAGCGTGTCGGAACGTTACTTCTTACTACCACTTCTCACCACAATAAGGACCGTCACGAGAAGCTAGATTCAGCAGAGTCCTGAGAGAATAGCCAGATGAAACGAGTCCTATCTGGAATTCAGCCGACTGCAGAGTCGCTTCACCTTGGAAATTATTTAGGGGCGGTCAAGCAATGGGTTGAACTTCAAGAGGGAAATGATGCCTTCTATTGCATAGTTGATCTCCATGCATTGACGATTGAGACCGAACCAGCTGCATTAAGGCGACGAACTCTTGCGGCTGCGGCCCAATTAATCGCGCTTGGCCTAGATCCCAATAAGTGCACTTTGTTCATTCAGTCTCACCTCTCTGAACATAATCAACTTGGCTGGATTTTCGAGTGTATTACTGGCTTTGGCGAAGCAAGCCGGATGACTCAATTTAAAGACAAGTCGCAGAAATCTGGAACCGATCGGACTGTGGTGGGTCTATTCACTTACCCAATGCTGCAAGCGGCTGACATACTTCTTTATCAAGCGGATAAGGTTCCAGTAGGTGAGGACCAGCGCCAGCACATCGAGTTAACGAGGGATTTAGCTCAGAGGTTCAACTCAAAATACGGAGCCACTTTTACGTTGCCGGAAGCTCACATAATTAAGTCATCCGCAAAAATAAATGACCTCCAGGACCCAACCGCAAAGATGAGCAAGTCAGCAGCCTCAAATGCAGGAGTGATTGATATCTTGGATCACTCAGATGTAAATGCAAAAAAAATAAAGAGCGCAGTCACCGACACCGGTAAAGAGATTAAGTTTGATGAGAAGGAAAAACCAGGAATCTCGAATTTATTGACGATTCACTCATCTCTTTCAGGAAAGACAATTACTGAACTTGAAAATGAGTTTGCCGGCAAGGGTTACGGTGATTTCAAAGGCTCTGTTGCCGAAGTTGTAACGAGCTATTTTGCTCCAGTGAAAAGTCGAGCCGAGGAACTCTTGAGAGACGAAGCTACACTTCTTGAAATCTTGAATGAAGGCGCCGAAAAAGCTCGTGCCGTAGCTAGTAAGACTCTAAAAGCTACTTATGATGCGCTTGGTCTGGTTCCTGGCGCAAAACTCTGAGGTTAAAAAATGCGCCTCCGCATCGCTTTACTAATAATCATTCTTGTTCTACCGGTTAATTCGACTAGGGCAGAAGAACCGATACCACGAATTGCAGTTGCTTATGACATTGGATTCAAGGGCGATGATGGATTTAATGATGCAGTTAGTGATGCGCTAACGCTTGCCAAAAAGCGATTTAACTTGGTGCCTCCTTTTGTCCGCGAGGTTCCGACTAGTGGTACTGCCGTTGATCGACTGTCCAAACTACGCTTCTTAGCCAAAAGCGGTTACACCTTGATTATCACCGTGGGAAGTGGTTACCGCGAAACTGTTAGAAGAGTGTCGATGGAATATCCCGAGACTCAATTCGCACCCATAAATGACAAGACGCTCGCCCAGTTAAATATCTCAAATATCTATTTTGACGAGGTACAAGCAGCCCAGATCGCAGGCACCATCGCTTCAATTCGGAGTAAAACGAAAGTGGTTGCACTAATTGCTGCTCCTGAAGAGGTAGGCAAGGCATTTGTATCTGCGGCGAAAGGTGTTGAGGTACTTCAGATTCCTTTTAGTGGCGATGTGGTGGGACTGAATTCTTCACTCCAACGAGCCGATGTTCTTTATTCGCTTTGGGATAGCGATGCGAAAGTATTTGAGGCGGTAATGGCGAGAAAACCGCGGACACTTTATATTGCTCGGAATCCAGATCAATATTTCGCAAAACTAGAATCAAACCCAAGAGTAATAGCGGTCATTGAGAAGAAATTAAATAAACCAATTGCTCAATTAGTTCGACTCGCGCTACAGAATCGAGCGTTAATAGATATAGTTGATGAAGAAGCTGGCGCTTTTGGTCGCACCTATGGAATAAAGAATGGCGGGCTCTCTTTTCGGCTAAAGGATGGCCAACCTGCCGTTGAGCGAGCCTTGGGGAAGCTAAAAGGTTAAAGCCAGGGTTTAGGGTCCAAGCGTCAAGTCTGTGCTCCAGCGCACCAAATGGGCGACATGAGAAAAGGCTGAAACAACCCGGTTAAGTACCAGGAACCTCTTCCCGATAGGGTGTGGTTACGCTTCCCCAAACGTACGTACAAACCCCTCGGGAGGAAACAACTTGAAGAAAACATCTCGTCTCGTTGCCGTAGCTGTTGCCGCTTCACTCTCCGTTTTCGGAGTTGTAGCACCAGCCTCCGCAGCAAACACAAAGGCATGCCTTGCACTTGATACCGGTGGTGTCGATGACAAGTCATTTAATGCATCTGCATGGGCTGGCGCGCAGTCCGTTGCAAATAAGTCAACCACAGTTAAGTACTTGGTTGCACAGACTGATGCTGACTACGCGCCAAATATCAAGAAGTTGGTAGATGAAGGTTGCGACATCGTTATTGGTGTTGGCTTCTTGATCGCTGGCGCCCTTGAAGAGGCAGCTGAAAAGTATCCAAACACAAACTTTGCCATCGTAGATGGCGGTGGATCAGGAGATAGCAACCACAAAGGTCTACTCTTCGCCACAAATCAATCTTCATTCCAAGCTGGCTATCTAGCGGCTTCGTATTCGAAGACAGGTGTTGTTGCAACATATGGCGGCATGAATTTCCCAGCCGTATCTGACTTTATGGACGGATATGCAAAGGGAGTTGCCTATTACAACGAGCGTAACAAGAAGAATGTAAAGGTTCTTGGCTGGGATCCAGAGAAGAAGGACGGAACTTTCGTCGGTAACTTCTCCGATCAAGCAAAGGCTCTGCAAATCTCTAAGCAATTTGAACTACAGAAGGCGGATGTAATCTTCCCTGTAGCCGGAGGTCTTGGTGGAGCAACAGCACAGAACGCGATGACCAGTAAGGCATCAGTTGTAATCTGGGTTGACTCAGATGGCGTAATTGCTGTTCCACAATATAAGTCAGTTATTCTCACATCTGTTCTCAAAGGTGTTGGAACTTCTGTCGCCCAGGTCATCAAAGATCAGCGAAAAGGTAAGTTCAGCAGTACCTCTTATCTCGGAACTCTCAAGAATAAGGGAACTGGTCTTGCACCTTTCTACGACTTTAATTCGAAGATCTCTTCGAAAGTAAAGCGTGAGTTAAAGTTGATTGGAGCCAGAATTATCAACGGTTCAATCGACCTATAAAGTAAGTAGTAAGAAGCGAGCCAGGCGAAAAATTCGCCTGGTTCGTTTTCATTTATAGGATTTTCCGATAGATTTTCACACTATTCAAACCTACGATCAGGAGCCGCCGAGAGTTCATGTCAGTTGAATTACGTGGAATTACCAAGAAATTTGGCTCCCTAGTAGCTAATGACTCAATCGACCTCAAAGTTGAGGCTGGTCAGATTCATGCCATTCTCGGTGAAAATGGCGCCGGGAAATCAACCTTGATGAATATCCTCTTCGGGCTTCTCCAACCTGACTCAGGTGAAGTCTTGATCGATGGAAACCCCATCGAAATCTATGAACCAAGCGATGCCCTTGCGGCCGGCATAGGAATGGTTCACCAGCACTTCATGCTAATTCCAGTATTTTCGGTAGCCGAGAATATTGTTCTAGGACACGAAAAGATCCGTGGTGTTGGCTCCCTGGATTTGAGAGAAGCTCGCACTCAAATCATGGAAATAGCCAAGCGCTTCAATTTTGAGATTGATCCAGATGCCCTAATTGAAGACTTACCTGTTGGCGTCCAGCAACGAGTTGAAATTATCAAGGCGCTCTTTTTCAATGCACAAATAATCATTCTCGATGAACCCTCAGCTGTATTGACTCCGCAAGAAACCGATGAGTTATTGAATGTTATGCGTGAATTAAAAAAGCAAGGAAAGTCCATCATCTTCATCACTCATAAGCTGCGTGAGGTCCAGGAAGTTGCCGACGAAATCACAATCATTCGACGAGGAAAAGTCGTAGGTCAGGCAAAACCAACGGCAACTCAAGAGGAATTGGCATCTTTGATGGTTGGCAGACCAGTTGATCTTGAGGTATCGAAGAAGCCATTCACACCTGGTCCCGTAATTTTGAAGATTAGTGACTTAAAAGTTACCGATGGGCGTGGACGCCCACTCGTGAGTGAGATCAATTTTGATGTCCGCGCAGGTGAAATTCTTGCCGTTGCTGGAGTACAAGGCAATGGCCAGAGTGAGCTGGCACGTGCAATCTTGAACTTGGAGCCTCACATTTACGGTTCAATCACGATTGATGGAAGTGAAATAGTTGGTAAGACTGTAAACGAATCACTTGAGTCTGGTATCGCCTTTGTCCCTGAATCTCGAGAATTGGATGGATTAATCAGCTCATTTAGCATCTCAGAAAACCTGATTCTAGATACTTTTCATAGCGCTCCATTTTCAAAGTCTGGAATCTTGAATCTAGAAAAGATTAGTAATAGCGCTGAGGAATATACGAAACAATTTGATGTACGCCTTCAAAGCATCTCTGATCCAGCCTCCTCTCTTTCTGGTGGAAACAAACAAAAAGTGGTTTTAGCGCGTGAGTTAACCCGCCCAGTCAAGTTATTGGTCGCCTCACAACCAACTCGCGGCCTAGATGTAGGCTCAATTGAGTTCGTCCATGAGCGCATCCTCGCCGAGCGAGATGCAGGTCGTGCCGTTCTGCTATTTAGCAATGAATTAGATGAAGTTATGGCTTTAGCTGATCGCATCGCTGTGATGTACCACGGCAGCATCATTGATATTGTCGAACCAAGTGTTAGTAGAAATGAATTAGGACTCTTGATGGCGGGCGTCAAAGGTAAGAGCGCATGAAGAAGTTACTTAGCGGCTCAGCCCTTCTCCCAATCTTTGCCTTTGCTCTAGCCATGTTTATTGGAGGCTTGTTGATCGCTTTCTCCGATACAAAAGTTCTCTCACTCCGCTCTGAGCCATGGGAGATGGTAAAAGCGGGAGCAGCCACAGCCTGGAATGCCTATGTAGCGCTCTTTGAAGGGGCTTTCTATGATCCAAACTTGGCTCGTCAAGGTAACGGTCAGGGCTTTTATCCGATTTCGGAAACCCTAGTTGTTGCAGCACCCTTGATTTTAGCTGGTCTATCAGTTGCGCTAGCTTTTCGGGCAGGCCTATTCAATATTGGTGCACAGGGCCAATTTATTTTTGGCGCGATTGGCGCTTCGTATATTGGATTCACTTTTGACTTACCGCCAATTCTTCACATTGCGGCTGCAATGTTATTTGGTGTGTTTCTTGCCGGAATCTACGGTGGAATAGTCGGTCTACTAAAGGCAAAGACAGGCGCTCACGAGGTCATCGTCACAATCATGCTTAATTATGTTGCCTATTATCTATTGCTCTGGCTACTAAAAACTGAGGCATTTTTACGTGAGGGAAGAAATGATCCCATCGCCCCAGACATATTGGCGAGCGCTCGATTGCCGAAAATTCTCGGTAGTGAATTTCGAATTAGCGTTGCAATTCTGATTGCGTTACTTGTGGCATGGTTAATTGCTTTCTTGTTAAAGAAAACGACGCTTGGCTTCAGGTTTCGTGCAGTTGGCGCAAATGCTGCTGCTGCGCGAACCGCGGGTATGTCAGTAGCTTTTGTAACCACTTCAGTGATGGTTGTTGCTGGCGCACTCGCAGGACTCGGTGGTGCATTGAATGTACTTGGCGGCGAGTATGCACTCACAGTCGGAATCGCAGGCTCATTTGGTTTTGACGCGATTACGGTTGCGCTACTAGGGCGCGCCAAACCTCTCGGTGTTGTTCTTTCAGCCTTCCTCTTTGCCTCACTTCGAGTTGGGGGCCAGATGATGCAGGCTAAGACTGATACGCCCCTTGATCTAGTACTCGTGATTCAAGCTCTAATTATTCTCTTTATTGCCGCCCCAGCATTGGTGAAGTCAATCTTCAGATTAAAAAATATCAACACATCCACTGGAATGGCTGCAAAAGGTTGGAATGGATAATGGCGAAGATCTCGACTTTAACTCCAGCGCAACGTCGAACTCGACGTGGAATTTTTACCTTGGGAATCTTCACCCTACTCTCGAGCATCCCCTTCATATTCCTTGCTTCAGAGTCCGCTGATGTCACTTATGGCTTTGTTATTCGCGATGAATGGGTATTGATAAATGAATGGATTATTAATTCAAAGATAGCTTCAATAATCTTTATTTCGCTGGCAGCAATTTCGACTATTGCGGCCTATATCTTCTTTGTGAAAGGTAAGAAAGTTGGTTCTTTCTCTTTCATCGGCGCTTTCGCCCTATTAATGGCATTTCTTTCTTGGGCTGCAAAGGGAAGTTTTATTCCACTAACTGGAGTATTCCAAGGAGCGCTCGTGCTTGCGGTCCCACTTATTTTTGGATCGATGGCTGGAGTAATCTGTGAACGATCCGGAATCATTAATATTGCGATTGAGGGCCAGCTTCTAGCAGCAGCTTTTGCTGCCGGTGTCGTTGCCAGCCTTACCCAGAGCACTACCTGGGGGCTAATCGTTGCGCCCTTTGCAGGGGCGCTAATCTCACTTATTTTGGCTACCTTTGCAATCAAGTATCAGATCGACCAAGTTATCCTCGGCTTTGTTATTAATGTTCTTGTTATTGGCCTTACCGGCTTTCTCTATAAGAAGTTATTGATTCCCTACCAGGACACCTGGAATAGCGGCCCAATTCTCTCGCCGATTGAGATTCCGCTACTCTCCAAATTACCGATTATTGGCCCAGTTCTCTTTAAGCAGACCATAATCGTCTATTTGATGTACATAGCAGTAGCGCTAACTCATTACTACTTGTTCAAGACGCGTTGGGGTCTACGTACCCGAGCAGTCGGTGAGCATCCAACTGCAGCAGATTCGGTCGGTATAAAAGTAAATGCGCTTCGCTTTAGAAATGTGATAATTGCCGGTGCTGTCGCTGGCCTAGGTGGCGCTTACTTCACCGTTGGCGCAGTTGGAATGTTTGGTAAAGAGATGACTGCCGGTAAAGGCTTCATTGCACTTGCCGCTCTCATATTTGGAAGATGGAGCCCTAAGGGCGCAGTTGCCGCTGCTTTGCTCTTTGGTTTTGCCGATAATCTTCAAGTTGTGTTGTCGATTATTGGAACTGCAATTCCAAGTGAATTCCTTCTCATGGTTCCATATATCGCAACCATCATCGCAGTCTCTGGATTTGTCGGAAGAGTGAGAGCTCCTGCAGCTGATGGAATCCCCTATACGCGTGGAAGTCATTAGCTAAGGAAAGATATGCAGATTGATTGGAAGGTGCTTCAGGTTAAGGCAACTGAAGCGATGAAAAAGTCGTACTCCCCATATTCGAAGTTTCCAGTCGGAGTTGCTGCGCTTGTTAATGATGGTCGAATCATCAGTGGCTGTAATGTTGAGAATGCCAGTTATGGATTGACGCTATGCGCTGAATGCTCGCTTATCTCGGAGCTGATTATGAGCGGTGGGGGCCGGCTAATTGCTGTTGTGTGCGTTGATAAAGATGGAAATCTGCTCTCGCCTTGTGGCAGATGTCGACAACTTCTATACGAACACGGTGGAGATGCTTTAGAGCTCCTTACCCCCGAAGGACCGAAGAATATGACTGTGATTCTGCCTTGGGGTTTTGGACCTAAAGACTTGAATTAATAATGGCGGAAACTTTTGCAGCTGTTGAGATTATCGCAGCGAAGCGGGACCGGCTTGAGTTAAGTGATCCACAAATTGATTGGATCATTGATGCTTATGTTCGAGGAGTCGTCGCTGATGAACAGATGTCTTCATTGCTGATGGCAATACTTCTTAACGGTATGAATTCACGTGAGATTTCCCGTTGGACCGATGCGATGATAAATAGTGGCGAGCGGATGAATTGGAGCGCACTAGATAAACCAACGGTGGATAAGCATTCAACCGGTGGAGTTGGCGACAAGATAACTCTTCCATTAGCGCCTCTTGTGGCAGCATGTGGCGCCGCTGTTCCGCAACTATCTGGTCGAGGCCTTGGACATACTGGCGGAACTCTGGACAAGATGGAATCAATCCCGGGATGGCGCGCTTCGCTATCAAATTCTGAGATGCTCAAGGTTCTGCAAGATTGTGGAGCAGTCATCTGCGCTGCCGGCAGCGGCCTTGCGCCAGCTGATAAAAAACTTTATGCACTTCGCGATGTAACTGGAACAGTCCCCGCGATTCCATTGATTGCTTCTTCAATCATGAGCAAGAAGATCGCTGAAGGTACCGGGGCGCTAATTCTTGATGTAAAGACAGGCAATGGCGCCTTTATGTCAGATCCTGAAAAGGCAAAAGAGTTAGCAACTGCGATGGTTGAATTGGGTAAACGCGCCGGCGTCACAACACGCGCTCTAGTTACTGCAATGGATGTTCCGCTAGGAAAAACTGCAGGCAATGCCCTTGAGGTTCGAGAGTCTGTCGAGGTATTGGCGGGCGGTGGCCCATCAGATGTCGTAGAACTAACCCTCGTGCTAGCTCGCGAGATGCTTGATGCTGCTGGCGTGAATGGAAAGGATCCAGAAGAGGCGCTTAAGGATGGAAGCGCTATGGATCACTGGCGAAGAATGGTGAAAGCTCAAGGTGGCGATCCGGATGCACCTCTACCGACGGCGCGCGAAACGAAAATAATCAGAGCCGATCGCGACGGCGTCATTTCAAGTATGAATGCGCTACAAGTTGGAATTTCAGCCTGGCGACTTGGCGCTGGTAGAGAGCGACAAGGCGAAAGTGTTCAAGCAGGTGCTGGTATTGAGATTCATGCCAAACCCGGTGATCAGATTAAGAAAGGTGAGACGTTATTTTCGCTTCATACTGATGAGGCGGCGCGCTTTGAGAGAGCTGAAGCTGCCCTAGAAGGAGCAGTCGTTATTGGTAGCCATGTAGCTGAACATTTACCGCTAGTTATAGCAAAGATTGATTAAATCCCGATTGGGTGCCAGACAGTCTTATATTCCATAAAGGAAAGAATTCGCTTCAAAGATTCTTCTTTACCAAATCGGTGAATACGTTTTAGGTTTTCAACTCCAGCCTTCTTGATTTCAACATCAGATTTCTTCTCAGCGCCAGAAATATCAATTCCATCGACTTCCATATGGCTAGCAAGCCATGGAATCAACTCGCTCTTACTTCCGGTAAGAATGTTCACAACGCCAGCAGGGAGATCACTTGTGGCAATTACCTCGGCGAGAGATATGGCAGGCAATGGACGGACCTCACTTGCTATAAGTACCGCCGTATTTCCACTTGCGATGACTGGAGCTAGACCGCGTGTCAGGCCAAGGAGCGATTCCTTTTCATCAGCAATCACACCAATTACTCCGAGTGGTTCGGGCATGGTGAAGTTGTAATAGGGACCAGCAATCGGATTTGTGCCTCCGGCGGTTGTAGAAATCTTGTCAGTCCAGCCGGCATACCAAACCCATAAATCAATCGAATCTTGAACTTGTTTGCGGGCTGCCGCTTCTGTTACTCCCTCTAGCGCCTTTATCTCCGAGATGAACTGTGCTGATCGACCTTCAAGCATTTCAGCCATCCGATAGAGGATTTGGCCTCTGTTATATGCGGTTGCGTGAGACCAGCCTGAAAATGCCGCTTTTGCAGCGACAACTGCATCTCTTAGATCTTTACGAGAGGCGAGGGCGGGGTTGGCTATAAATTCACCCTTCTTATCTTTCAATTCATAAGAGCGTCCCGATTCACTTCGCGGGAATGCGCCACCGATAAACAGTTTGTAAGTCTTCATAACATCAATTCGCATCACTTAGCTCCCTTTATGTAAGCAGCTAAACCATGGCGTCCACCTTCGCGACCCCAACCAGATTCTTTATAGCCACCAAATGGGCTAGCCGGGTCAAACTTGTTAAAGGTGTTTGCCCAAATAACACCCGCCTTTAGTTCTTGTGCGGCCCAGAGAATTTTCGAACCCTTATCAGTCCAAATTCCAGCTGACAAACCAAATGGAGTGTTATTCGCTTTCTCTAACGCTTCTTGTGGGGTTCGGAAAGTCAATACTGAAAGTACGGGACCAAAGATCTCTTCACGTGCAATTCGATGAGCTTGAGTTACTCCAGTAAATATTGTTGGGGGAAACCAGAAACCTTTGCTGGGTAGCGAGCAGGGAGCGCTCCAGATGTTGGCACCCTCTTTAGTACCAGAATCAGAGAGCTCCCTAATCTTTGATAGTTGAGCAGCTGAGTTTATAGCTCCAAGATCAGTATTTTTATCTAGCGGATCACCAACTCTAATCTTGGACATTCGAGATTGAAGTTTATTTATGAAGTCATCAACGATGCTCTCTTGAAGCAGGAGCCTTGAACCAGCGCAGCAAACATGGCCCTGGTTAAAGAAGATTCCATTGATGATTCCCTCGACCGCTTCATCAATCGGTGCATCATCAAAGACGATGTTGGCTCCCTTTCCGCCAAGCTCTAAAGTGGCAGGAATTCCACGTCCCGCAATCGAATTTGCAATTAATTTTCCGACCTCGGTTGATCCCGTGAAGGCAACCTTGTCTATATCTTTATGGTTGACCAGATCGGCGCCAGTTTGACCATCACCAGTAACAATATTCACAACACCAGCGGGGAGTTCAGCTTGCTGGCAGATTTCTGCAAAAAGTAGCGCTGTTAAAGGAGTAGTTTCGGCAGGCTTAAGTACGACCGTGTTACCCGTAGCCAGCGCTGGCGCTACTTTCCAGGCCAACATTAAAAGCGGGAAGTTCCACGGAATTATCTGAGCGACTACACCATATGCCTTCGGATTTTCGCCGTAGCCTGCATATTCAAGTTTGTCAGCCCAGCCAGCATGATAGAAAAAGTGGGCTGCAGCCAATGGGATATCAACGTCACGGGTCTCCCTAATGGGCTTTCCGTTATCAAGAGTTTCTAAAACGGCAAACTCGCGGGAACGCTCTTGAATTAGTCTGGCAATTCTAAATAAATACTTGGATCGTTCCCGTGGCTTCGTCTTCGACCATACTTTGTTATAGGCGATGCGAGCTGCCTTAACCGCCTTATCGATATCAGCAGCGCTCCCTTGGGAGACCTTTGCAAGGATTTCTTCGGTCGCAGGATTGATAGAAGCAAACTTCTTTTTGGACAGCGGTGCGACCCACTTTCCATTAATGAAATGACCATAGTCATTCTGAAGTTTTACAACTGCGCGCGACTCGGGCGCCGGTGAGTATTCAAAGATGTCAGCAGACATAACTAATCCACCGTAACATAATTAGCGCTCGAATATCTGCCATTGCGTAGTTTCATACGCTGTAAGAGAAGGTCATTGAGCAGTGCACTTGCTCCAATTCGGAATAGATCTGGGCTAAGCCAATCTGGCCCAGCCGTCTCATTAACTAGGACTAGTTGCTTGATTGCATCTTTTGTAGTTCTAATTCCGCCAGCTGGCTTTACCCCAATCCTCTTACCAGTTAGGGCATAAAAGTCCCTAACAGCTTCGAGCATTACAAGAACTACTGGTGGGGTCGCAGCAGGAGTGACTTTTCCAGTACTAGTCTTGATGAAATCTGCACCGGCCAACATTGCCAAGTATGAGGCTTTTCGAACGTTGTCATAGGTGGCGAGCTCTCCGGTCTCCAAAATAACTTTTAGATGCGCCTTATCACCACAGAGTTCCTTGATTGATTCAATTTCGTCAAATACCAAACCAAATTTTCCAGATAGGAATGCGCCCCGGTCGATAACCATATCAATCTCAGCAGCACCAGCATCAATAGCATCTTTTGTATCTCGAAGCTTTACATCCATAGATGCTCGTCCAGATGGAAAAGCAGTTGAGACTGCAGCAACCGGAATTGAGTTGCCACCAATCGAATCCAAATAATCACGAGCAACCTTCACCATATCGTTGTAGACGCAGATTGCGCCAACATGAGGAACAGAGGGATCGGTTGGATCTGGGCGGAGCGCTTTTGCGCAGAGTGACCTCACTTTTCCAGGAGTGTCAGCGCCCTCAAGAGTGGTTAGGTCAACCATTCTGATAGCAAGATCTATGGCGCGCGCCTTGCTTTTAGTTTTAATGCTCCTTGTGCCGAGCATCGCAGCTCGTGACTCTGCACCGACCTTGTCAACGCCCGGAAGATTGTCGAGGAATGCTCTGAGCGAACTTTCTGAACCATCAATCAATTTGCTCATGTGCCTAGGCTACCTCCATTAGAGATCTAAATTCGCTCTCTAACGAATCTAAAATCGGAAGAGCTGATTCTTCGTCCGCTGTCACAACCTCGATATAGCACTTGATTTTTGGTTCGGTACCACTTGGTCGCACTATGACGCGATATTTTCCATCAAGCCAGATACGCACGCCATTTGTTGGGGGCAAGTCATCCTTGGGTTTTTCTAAGTCATCAAGAGCACTGACCTTAAAGTCGCCGATTTGGCTCGGTAATTGATTGCGCAATCTACCCATGATTACTTCTATATCGGCAATACTTTTAGTACGTACTGAGATCTGTTTTGTGCCGTGGAATCCATATTTTTGCCAGATTTCACTGAGGAAATCCGCGATGGTTCGGCCCTGTCGCTTTAGATCAGCTGCTAATTGAGCGATGACTAAGGCAGCGCTAATTCCATCCTTATCATTAACTGAATCAGCATCGACTGCGTAGCCCAGCGCCTCTTCATAAGCAAAGCGTAACTTCTCTACTTTTGCGAGATATTTAAAACCTGTCAGTGTTTCGGCGAATGGCAGTTGATGCGCCTCCGCAATTTTCTTGAGTATAGATGAGGAGACAATTGAATTAGCTAGTATCTTCTTTCCACTCGTAGTTTGTTTTGCTAGATACTCACCTAACAGAGCGCCTACTTCATCGCCCCGAAGCATTCGCCAACCAGAGTCATTGATTGCTACCGCGCATCTATCTGCGTCAGGATCATTTGCGATTACTAGATCAGCTCCCACCTCACGAGCAAGTTTGAGTGATAAGTCGATAGCACCAGGCTCTTCTGGATTTGGAAAGGCCACAGTTGGAAAGTCCGGATCTGGTTCAGCCTGCTCGGAGACCAAGATTGGTTTATCAAAACCCGATGCGGTAAAAACTTTTACAAGCGTCTCTTTACCAACGCCATGCATAGCGGTATAGACAATCTTTAACTTTTCGGGACTGCTTGCTAATTTGGCAGTTGAGTTTACATAATCATTGACAATTTCTTCGGGTAAAACCGTCCAGTTGGTAGAACGCTTTAGCGTATCCAGTCGAGGCGTCTTTGCAATCTCTGCGGAAATTTCACCATCAATAGGAGCGATTATCTGGGAACCTTCATATCTAATTCCTTTGACAACTCCTCCTAGATAAACCTTGTAGCCATTATCTTGAGGTGGATTGTGGCTCGCTGTAACCATTACACCTACATCGCAACCAAGTTTTCTAACAGCATAGGCAAGTACTGGGGTTGGGAGTGGACGCGGAAGGACAAATACTTCAAAACCTGCGCCGCACATGATTTCAGCGGTATCGCGGGTAAAGTCCTCTGATCCATACCTTGCGTCACGACCGATAACAATTGATTTAAGCGAGTTTTTCGCCATAAATTGGCTAATTCCATAGGCAGTTTTCGATACGACTGCTCGGTTCATCCGAGATGGTCCGGGACCGAGAGGTCCACGTAGACCTGCCGTACCGAACTCAAGAAACCCCTGGAAGCAGGGTCTGATCTCATCGATCAAATTAGAGTCGAGCCAGCCCTTTAATTGATCTCGAGTCTTTGAATCTGGATCATCTTCAATCCAAGCAAGGACTTCGTTTCGCAAACTATCGGGAATTAATTCACTACTCATTAAGCGACCTTCAAGAGATTCTCAAGTAGTTTGCCAACTTTTTCTGCAGAAGCTTTACCTGCAGCGATGACTTCTTCGTGACTGAGCTTGCTTTTAGATAGCCCAGCCGCAGGGTTTGTTACTAGGGAGATTCCTATTACTTCGGCTCCCATAGCGTGCGCTGCAATAGCTTCCGGCACCGTGGACATTCCAACTAAATCGGCTCCTAATATTCCAATCATTCTGATTTCGGCTGGTGTCTCATAAGTGGGACCCGGCCAGTGAGCATAAACACCCTCGACAAGAGAAGGGTCAAGAGATTTGAGTTGAGCTCTTAACCTAGCGCTGTAAACATCGGTGAGGTCTACGAAGTTAGCTCCCTTTATTGGCGATACTCCAGTGAGTGAGATGTGATCACGAATCAAGACTGGTTGACCAACTGAATAATTAGGATTTATTCCACCACATGCATTTGTTAAAACTACAATCTGGGCGCCGGCGCTAACTGCCGTTCTAGCACCGTGAACGACCGCGTCAATACCTTTACCTTCGTAGAGATGGGTACGACCGAAAAAGATAAGAACATTCCTATCAGCAATCGTGTAAGAAGAAATGTGCCCGCCATGACCTGCGACTGTTGATGCTGCAAATCCAGTTAGCGCCGACATCTCAATTCGATGGGTTGGTTCGCCAAAAATGCTCGCCGCATCGCTCCAGCCTGATCCGAGGGTGAAGGAGATTTCATGCTTCGCTTTACCGGTGATCTCAGCAATCTCCGCCGCCGCTTGTTTAGCAGCGGAAAAAGGCTCTGGAATTGGGGCTGACATCTGCCTACCGTATCGCCCGATCTCTAAGTTCGGCAATGTAATCATCTGGGGCGCCTGCCTCGATAGCAGCAGCAATCATTATCTCCAAGTAACGCATAGAGGGTTTTCCGCCTTCGAATGAATTTAGAACATATACGTAACAGAGTTGTGCGCCAGATAAAGTTTCAACTCTTAGCCTAATTTTCCGATAAAGGTCGGTCGTAACGCCTTCCCACTCATCAAGCGTTGATTCATCTTGTTTCGTTAAGTCATAGATTGAAACAAAAACTGAACCATCAACCTCTTCGGCCAGCGTTGCAACTGATCCCTCCCAGCCAATCTCTTCACCGCCAAACGTGACACGCCAGCCTCGTATCCATCCAGTTCCCAGATGTGGCGAATGCGGAGCGCGCTGCAACATTTGACGCGGATCAAGATTAGATCCATAAGCTGCATAAAGCGTCATAGACTTCCAATCTTTCTATCTAGTAACAAAGTCAAACCAGTCATATCCGAGTGATGTAACAGCGCGTTTCAGCAGCGGCAGAGATAAACCGATCACATTGGAAGTTTCTCCCTCAATCCTAGTAATAAAAGGCGCGCTCTTTCCGTCGAGGGTAAATCCTCCAGCAACATTTAGCGACTCTCCGGTATCTACATAAGCTTCAATCTCAGCATCACTCATCTCACCAAAATAAACTCGGGTGGCAGCAATATCACTTACTTCAATTTCCTTCTCGGTATCAATAATGCAATGTCCGGTATAAAGGATGCCAGATTTTCCACGTAGTAATTTCGCTCGCGCGATCGCTCGCTCGCGGGTAATTGGTTTACCAAGTGATTCTCCTTCAAACTCGAAGGTAGAGTCACAACCAATAACTAGCGCGGGGAAATCGATGGATTGCTTAACCGTGTGAGCCTTCGTGATGGCAAGTGCTAGAACGAGTTCGCTAGGTGAGAGCGAGGCGTAAGCCTGATTCTCCTCATCAACGCCGCTAACCATTACTTCTGGCCTTAATCCGCTGCTCTCTAGGAGGCGCAACCTTGAAGGCGACGCGGAGGCGAGAATGATCTTGGGCAGCATAGAAGTCGGAATTCTATCTTGGGGTATCTTCACATTATGGACGCTCAAATAACGCTAACGACTGGGTTAGATGATTTCCTGATCCGTTCGGCAAACGACCTTGGCATTGAGATTAACTTCAAAACCGAGTCGATTCGAGATGCTAATGAAAACTATCTCTCAATCGTCACAGTCGCGTCTGCCAATACCCAGCTAGCGATGTATCCCGCTGTCGAAGTTTTAAATTATCGAGGTCGATTAGCCATTAAACCAACAGATTTAAATGAAGATTTTCTTGAAAGCCTACTAGTACAAGTAAATCTTTCAGCAAAGAATAGTTCACGTGATGGGGTTTCAACTTATATTTTTTCATTATCCGGCGAACTAATTGAAGTTTTTAATTCAATCACAATCGAGTCTCTATGGAGTCTTGAATTTGCTAGAACCTCAATCTTTGAAAATGCTCTCCGTGCCGCTCATCAATTACCTCTCGGCAGGCCAGATTTGAAGAGCATGAATTGGTTAATTATGAATTTTGATGCGCCACGCAATCTTGATATGAAGCAGCCCTTCAAGCATTTATTTGCTCACGAGCCAGGTTACCGAATCGTGAAAGCAGCAAGTCACTCTGGTTATGTTGCACTACAGGATAGTGAAGATTTATTTAAAAGAGTTGCTCACGCAGTCGATTATTTAGAGGGTGCAATTAGCGAGTAGCTCGACCCAGGCCCCGAAAGTTCCAACCCGCATCTTCCCAAGCAGCTTTATCTAAAGCGTTTCGGCCATCAATTATCTTTGGTTGAGCCACTAAACGCTTCACTTCAATTGGATTTAAAGCACGAAACTCTTTCCATTCAGTTAGATGTAAAACGATATCTGCGCTCTGCAGACAATTTTCAATCGAGTCCACAAAGTTCAAATTCGGGAACCGTGCTTTGGCATTAGCATTAGCTTTAGGGTCGTAAACAGTCACCGTTGCGCCAGCAGATGCAATCTGCCAAGCGATATCTAAAGCAGGCGAGTCGCGGACATCGTCACTTTCGGGCTTAAAGGCGGCTCCCAAGACTGCGATTCGTTTTCCTTTTAAGTCTGTCCCAAGATCGAGTCGAACCAAATCGATCATCCGCTGCCTTGCACGGAGATTGATGGAATCAATTTCACGGAGGAATTCGAGGGATTGCTGGGCACCTAGCTCCTCGGAACGAGCCATAAAGGCCCGAATATCTTTAGGGAGACAGCCACCGCCAAATCCGATTCCGGCTTGAAGGAATCGAGATCCAATTCGTGGGTCATAACCAATTGCTTTTGCAAGCACAGTGACATCGCCGCCTGATGCTTCACAAATTTCGGCCATAGCGTTTATAAAAGAAATCTTTGTGGCAAGAAATGAATTTGCTGCAACCTTTACCAACTCAGCTGTTGGCAAGTCCGCTCTTATCCAAGGAACGTTATTTTCTAGAAGTGGCTTATATGCACGTTTCAATATCTCTTCTGCTCGATCTGAAGTTACTCCTACAACTAACCGATTTGGTCGGAGCGTATCCTCAACCGCAAATCCCTCTCTTAGAAATTCTGGATTCCACGCTAATTCAGCCTGCGAGCCAAGTTCTTTTAAGCGTTTGGCTAGGCGTTCGGCAGTACCGACAGGAACAGTAGATTTTCCAACAACCAGAGAATCAACCTTTGCATGTGGCGCAATTGAGTCAAGCGCTGCATCTACATATTTCAGGTCTGCAGCCAAGGAATCCTTCTGCTGTGGCGTTCCAACACATATGAAGTGAACTTCACAATCACTAATTTGCGAGAAATCGGTGGTGAACTTAAGTCTGCCACTATTTACCTCGGCCAAAAGTAGTTCTTCTAAGCCAGGTTCAAAGAAGGGAACCTTTCCCGAGCGAAGTAATTCAATCTTTGTCTCATCTACATCGACTCCGGTGACTTCAAAACCAAGCGAAGCCATAGCTGCGGCATGGGTTGCACCAAGATAACCGGTGCCAATCACCGATAATTTCATGGCCGAAACTTACTATCCTTTACTTTCATTACAGGGATTATCGGATGCGGTCTTCGTTCCAAACTTATCGACCAGGCTTGGGGAAGCAGATGGTTCTGGCTGTACTTTGTCGATGAGCGCATCATCATTCTTGATTCGCGTAAACAACTCAGAAGATAGTTCTGGATCCCAGAGCACGGCGGCAGAGACGCCATTCTTGTTGTAGTTGTAGTACTTCAAGGGAATAGTAAGGGTGCGCACACTTGAAGCCGAGAGATTCCGCAACTGCTTTCCTAAAGTCAATAAGTCACCCTGGGAAAGTCCGCTATCAGTAGTAACGCTAGCTAAAGCTGAATTGATGAACTCAAGCAGCGTTAAGGGATTGAGTAGCACTCCGGCACTTGTCGCTTTACGTAACATTGCACCTGCAAATTCTTGCTGGCGCTTCATTCGACCCAAGTCACCTAAACCATCAAAAGTTCTGGAACGAACATATTTCAGAGAGTCGACGCCATCTAGAACATGTCGTCCAGCGGGGAGCGTGAGATGACTCTTGGGATCATTTATATCTCGCTTCGTGCAAATCTCAACGCCGCCCAAGGCATCAACCATTCGAACAAATCCCACAAAATTAATCTCTACATAGTGATCAATTCGCAGACCAGACATCGATTCAAAGGTTTCGATTAACAATGGAGCTCCGCCCCAGTTGTAAGCAGAATTAATTTTTGAGTATGTTGCGGGAATGATCTTGTCAGAGCTAAGTGATTTATGCTCTGGAATAAGTGCGTAAGAATCTCGAGGTATCGAAATAATTGCTGCCTTATCGCGCTTCTTGGAGATGTGAACCAACAACATTGTGTCGGAACGTTTTCCAGCAGCGACTTTGGTGGTTCCAACACGCAATCTCCTGGCCTCTGCTCGAGTTAATCCTTCACGGGTATCTGAGCCAACGATTAGGTAATTTACGGCCGATGACTCTTTCTTAGGACGATCTTCGAGCCCGGCAAAAACATCTAATTTGGGAATTGCGGCCGTTATCCTCCCCAACCCAAACCAAGTAATCCCAGAGAGCGCCACAATCGATATCGAAAGTATGGTGAAGAATCGAATCGCGCGGGGTGAAGTCACTCCGCAAGAGTAATGAAGCGATAGCGTTTAGCCGTTATGCATGCTGAAAATTCCCTGGGTGATACTTCCCACGCTGTTAATGAGCCACCAGTCTCAGTGATCCTCACCGTCGTAAACGAAGCTGCCTATCTGGAAGAATCTATTAAAGCTGTACTGAATTCAAATTATTATGGAGCGATCGAGATTGCAATTGCAGTCGGGCCATCGAAAGATGACACGAGAGAAATTGCCGAAGTACTTGCCAAGGGTGATAAGCGCATTAGGGTAATTGAAAATCCGAGCGGCCGAACTGCAGATGGATTGAATTCAGCTATCGCCTCGACTCGCCATGAAATTATTGTCAGAGTAGATGGACACTCTTCGATTGATCCCGATTACATTCGAGAAGCGGTTCGAACTCTTGAAGAAACTGGCGCTGTCAATGTTGGTGGAGTTATGGCAGCAGTAGGCTCGACTAACTTTCAAAAAACTGTCGCCCGGGCAATGCGCTCATGGATTGGCGTTGGTGCATCGAGATTTCATACCGGTGGTAGCGCGGGAAGTGTGGACACTGTTTACCTTGGGGTTTTCAAACGCACTGCAGTTGAGCAAGTTGGAGGCTACGACAACCGCTTCACAAGAGCTCAAGACTGGGAGATGAATTTTCGCTTACGCGAGAATGGTGGCGTGATTTGGTTTAATCCGAATTTGACTGTTACATACAGACCAAGATCAACATTTAAGGCGCTATCAAAACAGTACTTCGAATATGGAAGGTGGAGAGCAGCTGTTGCTCGACACCATAAGGGAACCGCTAATTTTCGATATCTCGCGCCACCACTAAATCTTGTGCTTCAGTTGTTATCAACTGTCTCCGGGTTCCTTTTCTCACCCATATTTTTCATTCCACCAATCGCATATTTGAGCCTAATATTTTTTGCTTCGCTTATGATTGGAAAAAGTTGGGCTGAGCGAGTCCGCCTTCCCTTGGTATTGATTATTATGCATTTTTCCTGGGGAATTGGTTTCATCACATCACCACGAACCTTGATTTCCAATTCTTAACCAGCACTCTCAGGTACCCTAATAAGTATGAAGTGGCGCGCTCTATTTATGAGCATACTCATGGTTGTTTTTCTAACTCAACCAGCAACACGTGCCACCACAAGCGTTCCGGCAGAGTTTTTAATCTCTGGAGCTGGCTACGGTCATGGAGTTGGAATGAGCCAGATCGGAGCTCGTGGACAAGCGCTCGAGGGAACGGGCGCAATCGATATTTTGAAGTATTACTACCCTGGAACTGAGGTAACACCTTTTCCAGATAATCATCTAATTAGGGTAAATATTGCAAACCAAGCGAGCTCTGCCTCAATCAACGTTGAGAAATCCAACGGCGGTTTCACTCTCTATCAAGGAGATATAGCTACAACAGATAATCCGGAACCCTTTGGTAGATACGATGGAACGGTCTCAGCAACATTTACAAATTTCTCTGGTCAAGTCGTGCCACTTCTCACTTCACCAACTACGAAATTCGCACCGATACCACCCAACAGTGCATGGACTATTCGGTGGGAGCCCAACTCGGTTATTTCATTTAAGAGCGGTGATCGTTCGGGACGATATAAGTATGGCCAGATGACATTTAAGAGCGTGACAACGCGACTTACCTCTTACTTGGCTGTGACAACGACACTTCGACTGCATGATGAATATTTATATGGGATTGGAGAAGTTCCCTCCTCTTGGCCACCAGCTGCGCTGGAAGCTCAAGTAATTGCTGCCCGAACATATGCATTAGGAAAAATCGGCCGAATCCGCAGCGAATGTGACTGCAATATTTATAACACCACAGTTGATCAAAATTTTGTCGGATTTGCGAAAGAAGATGAGAAAGTCAACCGGATTGACTACGGCGTTCTTTGGAGAGCAGCTGTTGATCGAACTTTTGTCGATAGCGAAACTGCTCTTGTAATTACCCAAGGTGGACTTCCAATCAACGCCTTCTATTTTTCATCTAGTGGCGGAAGAACCCAGAACATCAAGGATGTCTGGGGTTCCGAATTCGCTTATTTGCTAGGCGTCCCCGATCCTTGGAGCCTTGATCCAAAAATAAACCCACGTTTTTATATGTGGACTAGAGCAATCTCACAAGCAACAATGGCTCAAGCATTTAATCTTCCCGAAGTCGTCGATTTTACGATTGATGCAATCAGCCAAACCAATAGCGTTCTGGCAATTTCTGGCTATTCAGCTGAAGGCAAGCGGAGCACCCTTACCGGTGAAGTATTTCGCTCTCGAACTAAATTGCCTTCAACTTGGCTTAAGAATAATCTTCAAGAAATCACATATCCTATTTTCACGCCAGAATGTAAACCAAATCCAATCTCAATCCGGATTTTTTGTAATGCATAATCTAATTTGAGTGAAGAACGTCATTTAGGCCACTCCAACTACCGGTACGTGCGAGTGCTTCGATCTGTCCACTCTTGGAGTTACGCCTAAAAATAAGTCCATTAGCGCCAGAGAGTTCTCGCGCTTTAACCTCTTTACCATCAGGAAGTTGAACGATTGAGCCGGCAGTCAAATAAAGTCCAGCTTCAATCGTGCACTCATCACCGAGTGATATTCCGACTCCTGAATTAGCACCAAGGAGCGTCTTCTTTCCAATCGAGATAACTTCTTTTCCACCGCCGCTCAAAGTTCCCATAATCGAGGCTCCGCCACCGATATCGCTGCCATCACCGACAACTACCCCAGCAGAAATTCTTCCTTCCACCATCGATGCTCCAAGAGTTCCAGCATTAAAGTTTACGAAGCCTTCGTGCATTACGGTTGTACCTGGCGCAAGATGTGCTCCAAGTCGAACTCGATCTGCGTCTGCTATGCGCACACCCTCAGGAATAACATAATCAACCATTCTAGGAAACTTATCGATAGCAAAAATTGTGAGTGTTCCATATTTTTGCTTTAGTTGTTCTCTTACATTCTCAAAATCCTCAGGGAGGCAGGGTCCCGACGAAGTCCAAATAACATTATTTAACAGTCCAAAGATGCCCTCTAGCGAAGCTCCATGAGGTTTGATGGCTCGATGCGAAAGTAGGTGAAGCCGAAGATACGCATCCGGAATATCCTTTGGCGCAGCCGTTAAGTCAATCTCGATTGCAATCGGCTCGCGGCGAACACCTCTAATCTCATCAACCAGAGAGAGTTGATCTAGCTCTGGGCGCTTCGACTTGCTGAGACTCCCCAGTCCAAGCGCTTTGAAATGAGTATCGAGAATCGCTCCCGTTTTATGAATGGAAACTAAGCCATGACCAAAAGCAATTGACATGTGCAAAAGGTACCAACGCTCTAGAGTTCGTGGGTGAAGATTGCCGTTTACTGCGCATCATCAATCTCTGTTTCACCGAGCGCCAAGCAGATTGGCTTTAATCTTGGTGAGGAAATCGCCAAAGCTGGCCATCAACTTGTCTGGGGTGGGGGCGCAATTTCAGTCATGGGCGAGGTCGCCAAGGGAGTTCGTTCACAGGGTGGCTACACAATCGGAGTAATCCCAGAGAGATTAACTAATATCGAATTCATAGATAAAGATTCTCATGAGATGCATGTGGTGAAAGATATGAGAGAGCGAAAAGGCTTAATCGAAAAACTCTCAGATGGTTTTATTGCTCTGCCGGGCGGGCTCGGCACGCTCGAGGAACTTTTTGAAATCTGGGTGGGGAGATATTTAGGATTCCACGAAAAACCAATCTCAGTTTTAGATCCTGATGGAACATATAATTCGTTAAGAAGTGCTCTGGCTGATTTAACAGAGAAGAATTTGCTGAAGCCTGGTCAGCATGAACTAGTTAAGTGGTGTTCAAATCCAACTGATTCAATCTCACATTTAGAGAGTGAACAGAGTGCTTAAAGATTTTTACGCCCAAGTCATCATCAATGCCCCGTTAAATAGAGTTTGGCGTTCACTAGTCGAGTGGGAGCGTCAAGGTGATTGGATGGCGCTAACTCGCGTAAGTGCCTCAGATATCGGAGCGGATGATTCAGGAGTTGGAACGACCATCGAAGCATTTACCGGCATTGGACCATTTGGAGTTCTAGATAAAATGAAAGTTGTCTCTTGGGAGCCGCCGCAATTCTGTCGGGTTGATCATTACGGCAAAATCATAAAGGGAATCGGAGAATTTCGATTGGTGGACTTAGGTGACCAGACTCGATTTGATTGGTATGAAGAAATCAAGGCGCCGAGATTGGTGATCGTATTGGTAAAGCCTTTTATCCTCATCTCCGTTAACTATTCGCTTAGGAAATTCGCACGGACCTTTAATTAGCGCTTCAATCAGCGCCTATCGGTAAGCGAAGGGCCCTGCTTGTAGCCTTAGCATGTGGCGGAAGAGAAGAAGTTAACTGTCGTGGAGCTAATCGCTTCTTTGCCTGAAGAAGAGAGAATCATTCTGATGCTCTATTTCTCCAAAAATCTCTCTCTCCCCGAGATCGCTGAGAGAATTGGGGTGCCAGAGCGTGCCGTATCGGCTGTCCTTGCCTCCGGTCGCGCCCGCCTACGCGAGAGCTTCGATTTCCCCTCTTCCGACTGAATGGGGGATAATTCGCTCCTTCGTACTGAACTCTCAGAACTTAGCTTTAGAAAGAGGTCGATATGGCAGCCATGAAACCCCGCACTGGCGACGGACCTATGGAAGTGACGAAGGAAGCCAGAAGCCTGGTAATGCGCATACCGCTTGAGGGTGGCGGACGACTCGTTGTGGAACTCAATCAAGAGGAAGCTCGCAATCTCGCGGATGTCTTGAACACAGCTGTCACGCTATTAAAGAAGTGAACCGACCTATCCCATTTTTGGGATCACGGAAGATTTCAACTCCATCTATAGAAAATCTCAAAGGAGCCACGCATTTAGCTCTGCCCGTTCTTAGCAACGGCGAGCTATCAGTAAACCGGAAGTGGCTTGGATTAATCGAGCGGGAATTTGAAATTGATCTACAGGATGAGATTGTCAAGGCAGGTAAGGCCTTTACGGCCAAGTTGGGTGAACTAATTGAAATACCGTTAAACGAAAACAAGAAGAAGTTATCTCGAATCTTATTAGTGGGGGTCGGCGAGGCTAGCCCAAATGACTTACGGAAAGTCGGAACAATTCTTGGCCGCAAGGTCAAGGCTACGAATTCACATTTACTTTCGTTCTGCTGCGAAAATCCCAGTCAAGCGCTGGTGCACTTAAATGCCCTAGCCCTTTCCACTTACACGTGGAGCACTAAAGGCTCTAATGATAAAGATAAGAAAGTTGAGACTCCCAGCTTCACGTTGGTAGGGGATTTCTCTGATGTGGTCAAACGTAGCGAAGTACTGGTTAGATCGACTTGGAAGGCTCGCGATTTAATTCACACGCCGTCAAATATTAAGTCTCCAGATTGGGTTGCAGCGCAAGCTCGCGCCATCGCAAAGCAGCCAGCTCTGAAGATTAAGGAGAGAGCCGGTAAAGAGCTCGCAGATTTTGGTGGCTTGCGAGCGGTAGGAAACTCCAGCCGAAAGAATCCTCCTAGATTTGTTGAAATCTCTTATACGCCCAAGTCATTGAAAAGAGCTCCACACGTAGTTTTAGTTGGAAAAGGAATCACATTTGATACAGGTGGCGTTTCATTAAAGCGTCCGTACGATCTTATGACACCGATGAAAAGCGATATGGCCGGGGCGGCCGCAGTCCTTATGACAGTCGCTGCTGCTGCTGAACTGAAATTAAAGGTACGTGTTACTGGTCTATTGATGCTCGCAGAAAATGCGCTATCGGCTACCTCGCAGCGACCAAGCGATGTAATAAAGCATTACGGCGGCACAACGGTAGAAGTCTTAAATACTGATGCTGAAGGGCGACTGGTACTGGCTGACGGGCTTGCCTATGCCGATAAGAATCTTGACCCAGATTACCTAGTTGATATCGCTACCTTAACCGGCGCTGCCACCCTTGGATTAGGTCGCCAATATGGCGCGATGTATACGCGGAATCTAAAGGTGGCTAGTGCGCTTAACCAGATTGGTGATTACATTGGTGATCGAATTTGGCATATGCCTTTGATTGATGATTATGAAATTGCTTTAGAGAGCGATATCGCAGACTTGAATCACTTAGGTAACAAGTTTAAGTTTCAAGCGGGCTCGGTGACAGCAGCCCTATTCCTGGAAAAATTTGCCGGCAAGCGGAACTGGATTCATTTGGATATTGCAGGACCTGCACGATCCGAAGCAGATGCTGGTGAAAATCCAAAAGGCGGAACTGGGTATGGCGTTCGCCTACTAACAGAATGGTTAGCAACCCTTTGATATCTGCATTCTCCGAACGTGGCGACATGAAGGCTTTCGCCAATAATTACATTCCGGAAACCGAGATCATGCAGCGAGCGCGGCAACGGGGCGTAGAAATTGGAACTTACGAAACCACACCCGCAGTTGGTTCTCTACTTAGATATATAACTCATTTAGTTGGGGCATCTTCAATTGTCGAAGTTGGAACCGGCTCAGGTGTTAGCGGACTATGGATAATTCCATCAATGATTGAGAGGGGATTATTCACCTCTATTGACGATGAAGTAGAAAATGCTCGCCTGGCAAAACAAGCTTTTGATGAGGCGGGTATAGCTACAGCAAAATATCGACTAATAACGGGAAATAGCACTGAAATAGTAGGAAAGCTTGCAGATAGCCTTTATGACATCTTTATTTTGAGAAAGAGCCGGGATATTTTTGAGAATCTAGAAAATGCGCATCGATCACTACGACCCGGTGGTGTAATCATTATTGATCGCGCTCTGATGGGTGGAAAAGTGGCTGACCCTACCCAGCGTGATGAATCCACAGTGGCATATCGAGATGCAATAAAGGTCATACGAGAGTCCCGAGAATTATGGATGCCTATGTTGCTTCCGGTTGGCGACGGCGTTCTGGTTGCCACCAAGATTTAGTCACCTAGGATTGCATCATGTTCGGCGTAGGTATGGGTGAATTCCTAGGGTTGCTAGTTCTAGGTCTTTTCTTGGTTGGGCCCGACAAGCTACCCGCAGCTGCAAAGGATTTTGCGCGGATGATTCATAAGGTTCGAAGCTTCACTTCGGATGCCTCTAAAGAATTGAAAAAGAATCTTGGTCCGGGATTTGAAGATCTTGATGTTAAAGATCTTACGCCGAAGAATTTGGCCAAGAAGGTTTTAGGGGATGCACTTGAAGAGACAAAGCCGTTAATTAATGAAACCAAGTCGCGCACCAAAGAGCTGAAAGATGTTTCCAAGATAGATCCAGACCTTCTATGAGTGAATCAATACATGCAGCAATAGAGATCGAGTTAGCCAAAGTTTCAGATCCAGAATTACATCGACCAATTACCGAGCTCGGAATGGTTGAGCGAATTGTTTTTCAGAACGGAAGCGCTGATATCACAATTCTTCTCACTATTACTGGCTGTCCCATGCGAGATCGACTTCAAAAAGATGTGAGTGAAGCTGCGTTGAAAGTTTCTGGGGTAGAGCTAGTTAAAGTAACTTTTGGGGTGATGAACGATGAGCAGAGAGATCGTGTTAAGAAACTACTTCGTGGCGGTAAGGAAAAATTCATCCCATTTGCTCAGCCAGAATCATTAACCAGAGTCATAGGTGTTTCATCCGGAAAGGGCGGAGTCGGCAAGAGCAGCGTCACGGTAAATCTTGCAGTAGCGCTCGCGCAGCGAGGTTTTAAAGTTGGGTTACTAGATGCTGATGTCTATGGGCATTCAATCCCGCGCGCCTTGGGAATTGAGGGAAAGCGTCCTACTGCGATTGACCAAACTTTTATTCCACTAGAGGCATACGGAGTCAAAACTGTTTCAATTGAGATGTTTAAGCCTGACAGAGCCGATCCTGTGGCATATCGCGGGCCTCTCTTGCATCGTGTTCTCGAACAACTTTTGAGTGATGCATATTGGGGCGACCTTGATTTCCTCTTGCTTGATCTACCTCCCGGAACTGGAGATATCGCAATTTCACTGGGACAACTAATTCCTGGCTCTGAAATCTTGGTTGTCACAACTCCACAAATCGCAGCTGCCGAAGTTGCCGAACGCGCTGGCCGGATCGCTCATCAACTAAAGCAACAAATTATTGGAGTAATTGAAAATATGTCAGCTTACTTGCCTGAAGGTAGTCAGACCACGGTTGCTCTATTTGGCGAAGGTGGCGGAGAAGAAACTGCGAAGCGTCTCTCAAATTTAGTCGGCGCAGAGGTACCGCTTTTGGGGAAGATTCCCTTTGATATCGCACTTAGAGAGGGCGGCGATGTCGGTCATCCAGTAGTTATTGCAAGACCAGATTCGCCAGCTGCCTCCGAATTTGAAGATGTCATTGACAAACTAACGCTCCGAAAGAAATCACTACTCGGAGTTCGACTCGGGCTTAGCACCTGAGTTGCTGCGCAACTCTCGAATCTCTTCTACCAAATCCTTACGCATGGCTGCGAGTTCTCGGACCATGTACTCAGTTACAGCAAGGTTGCGTTCATCTCGACTACGGTCATCTTGGGATGTGACGCGATCTCGATCGGCTTGACGATTCTGAGCGAGAAGTATCAAGGGAGCTGCATAAGAAGCTTGTAGCGATAGTAAGAGCGTAAGAAAGATAAATGGATACTCATCAAACCTTATTTCCACTGGACCGAAGGTGTTCCAGATAACCCAGGTAACGACAAAAGCAGTCATGTACACGAGAAAACGCGCAGTTCCAATAAATCGCGCAAAACTTTCAGATAATCTACCCAAAATCTCAGGATCATAATTAGGACGAATTGACCTCTTTGATTCACGTGGAGTTGAAAGTTTTGACTTTGCTCTCATGAAAGTTCCTCTCCATCCTTGTTGCGCCAGTTTTCTGGCAGCAGGTGATCCAATACGTCGTCAACCGTAACTGCACCTAAAAGTCGATCATGCTCATCCACAACAGGTAGTGCAATTAAGTTGTAGTTAGCCAAGTTCTTTACAACTTCATTGATTCCTGCTTCGGGTGACAGCGCCACTTTAGATGAGTCAACTATCAGACCAAGGTTTAATGCAGGTGGTTCACGGAGTAACTGTTGTAGATGAACCACACCTATCATTCGCCCGGTTGGTGTCTCAAGCGGTGCTCTACAGACAAAGACTTGTGAAGCAAGAGCAGGTGCCAACTCTTTTCGTCGTATAGTGGCAAGCGCATCTGCCACAGTCGCATCAACATCAAGAATTACCGGATCTGTTGTCATCATTCCGCCAGCCGAGTAATCCTCATACATCATCAACCGACGCACATCTTCAGCATCCGTTGCCTCCATTTTATTTAGAAGCTCTTCAGCGGTCTCGGTACCAACTTCTTTCAAGACATCAGCTGCGTCATCTGGAGACATCTCGGCGAGAACATCTGCGATGCGCTCCTCCTCTAGATTTGTTACAAGCTCTATTCGATCGGCATCATCCATTTCTTCTAGTACATCAGCAAGCTTCTCATCATCTAAGGTCTTTACGAGCTCGGTTTGCTCTTTAAGCTCTAGCTCACGAAGCGTTGCAGCAACTTCCTGCGCGCTCATCCGTTCCATTTCACCGCTATCGGTTGGGAGATGCAGAGCTGGGAGCTTTGACTCATATTCAATCTCGTTAAAGGAGATAGTTTGGGAAAAATTACGACGAAGACCACGCTCTCTCCGTTTAACATGCACCAAAGTCAAACGCCAATCCATAGAATCACTTAACTCAATTCCCAAATCTTCTACGACAACAGCCTCGCTATGTGACTTTAATAGGACTTCGCGATCTAGTAACTCTTCAAGAAGCGCAACTTCACCGTGACGTCCCTGATAGCGGCGAATATTCACTGATCCAGTTACAAACAATCCACCATCTTCGATAGAAGTAACACGCGTAGCTGGGATAAATATTCGCCTACGTTGTGGAATCTCTACTACGAACCCAAGAATTCGTGGATTTGAACTTTGAGAGGGATGTGCGGCGACTGCGTCGCGAACTTTGCCTACTCGATCGCCATTGGGATCAAATACCGGAGTGCCAGCGAGCTTGGCGAGATAAATAAGTTTGATCTGTTCTTTTAGCATCACGCACCTCCATGAACTAAGGCTATCCAATAGTACGGTTGAGTCGTGCGCGACCGTGATCATGCCAGGCTTCCATCTGGAAGGGAGATAGGTCTTCTATCACTAGTAATTATCGGAATTGGAACTTCCGGACCGGTAATAGCTTTGAGTTCCATGCCTATTTTGGCGCTGATTTTCTGGCGGAATCTAGGTGGATTTCTCTTGGTTCTACCGTGGGCATTTCGTGAGATTAATTTTAGAGAAAAAGAGATTCAAAAAGGATTGAAATTTTCATTCCTCTCTGGAATTGCCCTAGCGCTACATTTCATCGGATTCTTCATTGCAATGCGCTACACCACTGTTGCTGTAGGCACCGCACTAACGGCGCTACAACCAATATTTGCTGCATATTTTGTCAAAAGATTAGGTGGAACTATCCCACGCAGAGCTTGGACTGGTATGTCGGTTGCGCTCGTTGGCGTAGTAATAATTACCGGAGTCGATCTACAGATTTCCACGAGAGCGTTCCTTGGCGATCTTGCTGCTATCTCATGTGCTGCTCTGGCAGCCATGTATGTTGTATTGGGAGCAAGAGCAAGAGAAACTGTTTCAACAGCTACCTACACGTCTGTGGCATATCTGACATGCGCTCTACTTTCATTGACTTTTGCCTTGATGGCTAATACTCAGTTAATTGATTTCGCTCTAAGTGAGTGGCTACTTTTGCTTGCACTCATTGCAGGAGCCCAGATTCTGGGCCACACCATTTTAAATTTCACGCTAAAGAGTCTCTCACCAGCAATTGCATCACTAGTTGTTTTCTTTGAAGTTCCAGTAAGCGCCATTCTTGCGTTTTGGTGGCTTGATCAACTTCCACCTTTGGGCACGATTCCGGGCCTGATACTTATTCTCGCTGGCTGTCGCGTATTTCTCCGCTAATCTTCGCTGGTGCTAATAGATCTTCATACCCATTCAAACGCAAGCGATGGAACAGATACTCCTAGTGAATTGATTAACAAAGCGATTTCGCGGGGGCTTGATGTGATTGCGTTAACCGATCACGACACGGTGGGTGGTTGGGACGAAGCTATTTCGGCCCTTAAGGGCCACAATTCCAATTCTAATTTGGAGCTAGTCCTTGGATCAGAAGTGTCCTGCCAAGATGAAGATGGAACCAGCATTCATATGTTGGGTCTTCTATTCGACCCCACCTATACGCCTTTGATAGAGGAGTTTGAAAAAACACGTGATAACCGCGTCACCAGAATGTCTCGAATCATCTCAAGATTAAATGAAGCTGGCATAGAGATCACCATCGAAGAAGTCAACGCCCAAAAGCGGGGTGACGCAACTCTGGGTCGACCTCATCTCGCTGATGCGCTAGTTGCACGTGGCCATGTTGCGAGTCGAGAGGAAGCTTTCAATATCTTTCTACATAACGGTTCGAAGTTTTACATCAACCATTACTCGCCATCTCCTGAGCTGGCTATCAAGTTGATTAAAGAAGCCGGTGGTGTCGCAATCATTGCCCATCCTCTGGCATCAAGAAGTGGTCGAAGGATAAATCCGGAAACCTTAAACCGATTGATAAGTGCCGGATTAGATGGAATCGAAGTTGACCATCGTGACCATAATGAGATGGAGCGGTCTGAACTTATGCGGTTGGCAATAGAGCATGACTTAGTAGTCACCGGCTCAAGTGATTATCACGGTACTGGAAAACTCAATCAACTAGCGGAGTTCACCACCCATCCGCAACAATGGGAGAAATTAGAGGCAAAAGCGAAGGTGAGGAGAGTGGTAACGAGATGAATGAATTAACTGCTCTGACTTTTGGACTTCAGGCCTTTGTCACCTTGCTAGTAATTCTCGATCCACCTGGCGCTGCGCCACTTTTCCTATCTCTAGTCGGCGGAAGAGAGCGACGCGAACAGGTTCGGATGGCTTGGCTCGCGGCTGCCACCTCACTTTTGATAATCACCATCTTTGCGTTCTTTGGACAGTTCATTGTCGACTACCTTGAGATCTCAATTTCTGCGCTGCAAGGAGCTGGTGGTCTGTTATTGCTCCTTATTTCTCTGGATCTATTAAAGGGGATCGAGAATGACCCTTCGAAGAGTGGCGAGAAAAATGTTGCACTAGTTCCGCTTGGAACTCCACTTCTAGCTGGACCAGGCGCAATCGTCACAATCATGCTCTTCGCATCAAGAGTTGAAGGAACCGAATCGGCAATTGGTCTAGCTGGCGCAGTGATTGGTGCTCATATTGTCATCGGCCTGACTTTGATGTTTGCGACTGGGATCGTCTCAGTAATTAAGGAGACTGGTGTAGCGCTGCTTGCAAAGGTCGCTGGTTTATTAACTGCCGCAATTGCATTCGAAATGGTTATGACAGGAATCAAAGGACTACTTTGATGGATGGCTTTTTTGCGCCCAATAGCATTACCTGGAGAGTCCACTCAGATCCATCGATGCTTATTGGTGGAATTAGAGCGCTATTAGAACAAGCACTCCACCCAGGAGCCATGGCTGGGGTAGCTGCACATTCGAATTTCCGCGAAGATGCTTGGGGACGCTTGCAGCGCACGGGTGATTATGTAGGCACCCTTACTTTTGGTACTAAGAAGGAGGCCGAAAAATTATCGGCACGAGTCCGAATGATTCATGCGAAGTTAAAACTTGATGACCCACACTTGCTGCTCTGGGTTCATATGGCGATGATTGATTCTTTTCTTGATACTGCACTGCGCTCTGGTTTAACGCTAAGCGATGCCGAGGTAGATCAATACATTCTTGAAATGGTCAAGTTTGCAGAATTAGTTGGAATAGATCGAGGAAATACCCCAAAAAATAAGGGTGAACTAGATACTTATTTCACAGAGATACAACCCGAATTGAGTGCATCCGATGACGCTAAACGGGCTGCTTTGTTTATCGCTCTTCCGCCACTTCCACCGTTACTTCGATTTGGAACGCCAATCGCACCACTTTGGGGCGGAATCACATCGCTTGCCGCTTCATCGCTTCCTCGCTGGGCTCGCCGCCTTTATGGCTGGCCAACTCTTCCGGGCCAACAAACTGCAACTGATTTAGCACTTCGTACGACTCGTACGGCGCTTTCTGCGCTACCCGCATGGTTTCGTGAAAGCCCTCAACTTCGAAGCGCAAAAGATCGGATAGCAAGAGCATCATGAAATCAGCTCTAATAGCAAATCTTGCAGGCGGAGTTGGCCGAACATCGATAACACATTGCCTTGCCACAGCGATGGCTGAGTATGGAAAACGCGTACTGGCAATCGATGCCGATCCAAGCGCGATGTTGACCTTTCTGTGTGGTGTTGAAAATCCCCGATATTCAACTGGTGAACTTCTTGTGGGAAGTCAAAAGTTAGAGAATATTGCTGTCAAAACAGCAGAACGTTTCTCACTAGTACCAAGCGCTAGCCGGTTACTTCATACCGAATTCAAAACGCTAGATTCATTAAGAGTTGAGTTGGATGAATTTGACTATGTCTTAATTGATTCACCCGGCGGACCAAACTCACTGATTGGGCCACTTTTGGATTTAGTCGACGAGGTAATCGTCCCGATTGATGGAAGTATTCATTCTGTTAGGGGCGCACTGAATCTCCTGGATTTCCACCGCAAATGCGCCAAAAAACCGAGAGTGCGAGCCCTTGAGAACCGCGCTACTAATTGGCAACCTGAATTAAAAGCTAATTTCATCGCTGATTTCAATCTGTTGGAAGTTTCTATATGTGAGGGTGCAGAAATGCAGCTTGCGCAAACCTCGACAAAATCAGTGCTAACTGAGTTCCCACATTCTCAAATAGCCTCAGACTTTAGAGAGATTGGGTATTTACTTCTTGAAGAGGTTGGGTTGCTTTAAAGCCTTATAAACCAGCAAAACCAACACGTCGCTCAGCCATATCGCCGACTTCAACTGAGCTAATCTTGTTAGAAGGAATCAGGAAATTGCGACCTCTGATATCTGTTAAGACTAGTGGTTCATTTGATGAAAGCGCCTTCTTGACTGACTCAAGAACTTCTTCGCGATCGATTGAAACTTCTATCGTCAATTCGCGAGCTTGATCAGATACCGAAATTCTTACTTCACTCTTTGCGCTATCGTTTTTTTGGCTCTTCTTGGTGGTCATGAGGCAATTTTATTGAAAGTTTCAAGACTGTCATTTCCTATTTGCTTAGCGGGAAACCTGAAATCCCCTTCCACATCAGACTAGTGACTAGCGCGCTAGCTTGTGAGCGATTGATTTTGCCGCCCTTTTCAAGCCAATGTCGAGCTGATATTTGGGCACACCCAATCAAGCCAATCGCAAGAATCATCGATTCATCTTTGGGTAGACCAGTGTCTGCCGAGATTACGGCGCTGACCGCTACAGCACAGTCGTAAGTCATCCTCTCGAGTCGCTCTCGAACTTGAGGTTCAACACTCATGTCGCTCTCGAACAACAATCGAAATGCTTCACCTTCGCCCTCAATGAAACCAAAGTATGCGTCGATAGTTGCTTTGACGCGGTTGCGGTTCTCTTTATTTGAGGCAATCGCCTTTTGAATGGCAAATACCAGCGAATCTACATGTAGATCAAGTACCGCGAGATAGAGATCAAGCTTTGATGGAAAATGCTGGTAGAGGACTGGCTTACTCACACTGGCTCGTTCTGCAATCTCATCCATTGAGGCCGAGTGATAACCAGATGACGTGAAAATATCTAATGCAGCGGAGAGAAGTTGTGCTCGACGCTCATCTCGGGGGAGTCGAGATTTGGGCTCTCCCTTTAGCTCTGTGCCACTCATCACGCGCATAGTAGAGCCTTGCTAGCGATATCACTAGTCACTCATCACGCGTAATTCTTGCTGGCGGTACGCTTCTCCGTAGCTCATGAATAACTCTTCTACGCCGCGCTTATTGTTGGTACACGCTCATCCCGATGATGAATCAATCAATAATGGCGCAACTATGGCCGCATATGTTGCACGTGGCGCACAGGTAACGCTAATTACCTGTACCAGAGGAGAAGAGGGTGAGATCCTCGTTCCAGAGCTAAGTCACCTCGCTAGCGATAAGGAAGATGGGCTTGGAAAGCATCGCGAAATTGAGTTAGCGGCGGCAATGAAAGAACTTGGTGTAACAGATTTTCGATTTTTAGGAGCACCGAAGAGAAAATTTCGCGATAGCGGAATGATGGGAACTCCACAAAATAGCAGAAGCGATGTTTTTTGGAACGCTGATATCGACGAAGCAGCGCGAATCCTTGAAGCAATAATTCTTGAGATAAAGCCTCATGTCTTAATAACTTACGATGAGAATGGCGGCTATGGCCACCCCGATCACATACAAGCCCACCGAGTTGCGATGCGGGCTGCTGATTTTGCAAAAGAGAGTGGTTGGGAGATTCAGAAGATTTATTGGAATACGATTCCAATCTCGGTAATCGAAGAGGGAATCAAGGCGATGCAGGGAACCGGTGTAGATTTCTTTGGCGTTGAAAAGGCTGAGGATTTTCCGTTTGCCGCCCCTGACCATCTTGTGACAACAGTTTTCGAAGGTGATGAGTTTGTCGCGAAAAAGATGGCAGCCATGAAAGCGCACCCGACCCAGATATCAGTCGACGGGCCCTTTTTTGCTTTATCTGACAATCTCGGATTTAAGGTTTGGGGTCGCGAGTTTTATCGATTAGTCCGCGGCGCAAAAGGTGGGCCATTTGATAAAGATGGTCGCGAGCTGGATCTCTTCGCGGGGGTAGTACTACGATGATGCGATCGATGATTTCACTTCTCTTCGGGGCCGGAGTCGCAGTCTCCGGCGTATTTCTTCATAATAGTTATCGACCTTTCGGATTGATTTTCTCTCTAATTGCGCTGACTGTTGGCGCTTACCTTGTTAGAGAGATGTATCGCTCTCGATTGAGTTCGTGGTTATTTCTGATCGGTTGGGTATTGGTGATTATTAGGGCTTCCACAATAGGAAACGGTGGTGAAATTCTGATTGAAGCCAATCTATTTGGAAATCTTTTAGTTCTAGGTGGTGCGGCACTACTAATCCTCTTCACGCTCCGCTCGCGAAAGATTAGTTGATTTTCCAATCCCATTCTTGACCTTGAGCGGTGTCGCGAACCTCTACGCCAAACTTAGCTAATGTGTCTCTCAATCGGTCGCTGGCTTTAAAGTCGCGATTACTTCGAGCTATAGCCCGCTCTTCCAGAAGTATTTTCAATTCACTGGTGAGTTCTTTTCGCTCTTGCGGTAGCAGGAGATTTAATCCAAATAGTGGATCCAAACTTTCAAATAGAGCGCGCTTTTCCCCAGCAGAGAGTTCGGCCCGCTCAATGCCACGGAGCAAAATCATCGCTCTGGGAGTATCTAGATCATCATTAAAAGAATCTGCGATCTCAGATATTAATTCCTCTACCCGGCTAGTCGTTTCAGCAGGAGCCATGCTCCATTCCTGATAAGCCTTGCGCCACTTTTCCAAAGTCAAATGGGCAGATTGAATGGAATTCCAAGAGAGATCCATCTGACTTCGATAGCGATTTTCCATAAAACAGAATCGAATTGCCAGCGGATCTATGCCACGCTCTTTAACATCCTTTACCAAGACAACATTCTCAGAACTCTTCGACATCTTTTTTCCTTCAAAGAGTAGATGTTCGCCATGTAACCAGAGTGTGACTGCTTCACTATTTTCACCTAAGGAACTATTGGAATCCTTTATCAACGAATTGGATTGTGCTCGCTCATTTTCATGATGCGGAAAACGGAGATCGATTCCTCCGATGTGAAGATCAATCTTGCTTTCGAGATACTTAAGCGACATAGCGGAGCATTCGATATGCCAACCGGGGAATCCAGGCCCCCAGGGCGTATCCCAAATCATTTCGCGACGATTTCCAGCAGCTTTCCAAAGCGCCCAATCCGCATGGAAGCGCTTCGCTCCACCTTCGGTGAATTCATATCTATGACCAGGCTTTAGCGCATCAAGTCGATTCCCACTTAGCGCTCCATAACTTGGAAATTTCGTAGCATCAAAATAAATTGACCCGTCTTCACCTTGATATGCGAGGTCGGCTGCAATGAGTTTTTCGATCGAATCAATCATCAATTCGATGCACTCACTCGCTCTTGGATATAGATCAGCCGCTTGAATGTTTAACGCCCGACAGTCATCATGAAATTTAGCTTCATAATCTCGTGCAATGGAAAACGGATCTTTCTTCTCAAGCTTTGATTGTGCGAGTATTTTGTCCTCTTCGAAATCTTCGCTCATATGGCCGACATCGGTGATGTTCTGAACTAGCCTGGATTTGATCCCCGAGAAAGCCAAGGTACGTTGCACTAAATCAGCTAGTAAGAAAGTCCGAAGATTTCCGACATGCGCATCTCGGTAGACGGTCGGCCCACAGCAGTAGATTCGAACATAATCACCGTTGCTGGCCGAAACCTGACTTACCTCTCGGGAGAGGGTGTCATAAACCTTGAGAAATGCCGCATTACTCCTAGCGCGCTTCATACCTATCAATTATGTACGATTACGAGCCTAGTCAGGTATCTTGATTTGTAAGGAGTCTCCTGTGACATATGTAATCGCGCTTCCTTGTGTGGATGTGAAGGATAAATCCTGCATTGAGGAGTGTCCGGTTGACTGCATATATGAGGGCGAACGGATGCTCTATATCCAACCTGACGAGTGCGTGGACTGTGGCGCATGCGAGCCGGTCTGTCCGGTCGAGGCGATCTACTATGAAGATGATGTCCCTTCACAATGGAACGAATTTAAAGATGTTAACTCGGAGTTCTTCAATGAGCTTGGTTCTCCTGGTGGAGCAAGCAAAGTAGGCGCGACCGGTAAGGATCATCCCAAGTTGCTCCAAATCGAAAAGAAACCTGCCGAGTAAGGATTTCTTGAAACTCCCGGATTTTCCATGGGATGCCCTGGCTCCGTATGGGCAGCGGGCGCGCGCCCACCCAGCTGGAGCCATTGATCTCTCTCAAGGAACCCCGGTGGACCCAACCCCTGAGTTCATCCAAGCCGAATTACGAGCAAGCGCTAATTCGCCAAGCTATCCCGTAACGACAGGCGCTAAAGAATTACGTGAATCAATAACACGTTACGGAAGAGAGGTTCTGGGGGCATCGGGGAATTTTGATGTCCTTCCAACAATTGGTTCGAAAGAGATGGTGGCGTTACTTCCATTTCTCTTAGAAGCAAAGCGGATACTAATTCCCAAAATTGCTTACCCAACTTACAAAGTTGGTGGGCTACTAAATAACGCCGAAGTAATCGAGGTCGACTTTGATCCGAGCCAATGGCCGACAAAAGAGGTAGATCTGGTCTGGCTCAATTCACCTTCAAATCCAACAGGCAGAGTACATAGCGATGCAGAGATTGAGTCAGTTATTGACTGGTCTCGAAAGCACTCAATACCAATCGCAAGCGATGAGTGTTATCTACCTTTTCCGGATAGCAAGAAAGCCAAATCAATTCTTGAAATCGCAGCAGGCGATAACTCAGGTTTAATCGCGTTGCATTCACTTTCAAAACGGAGCAACTTGGCCGGTTATCGAGCTGCCTTCGCAATTGGAGATATCGAGATTATTAGGCGATTACTAGAGATTCGAAAGCATATGGGGATGATGGTCCCGCTTCCGGTTCAGCGAGCGATGGCAGTAGCTCTTGGCGATGAGAGCCATGTTCAAGAACAGGCTGAGCGATATCGACAGAGAAGAAAGCTGTTGGTCGGTGCCCTACAGGAAATTGGCTACACGGTAGATCACTCAGAGTCAGGCTTGTACATCTGGTGCAGTCACGGCGATGAAGATTGGAATTCTGTCTCTTGGTTCGCCGATCGGGGCGTAATCGTCACACCGGGTAGCTTCTATGGGGATTCTGGCAAGAGGCATATTCGTGTTGCATTAACGGCGACCGATGAGAACATTTCTGAAGTGGCAAAACGGATTCGGGCGAGCTAATGAACTCGATAGATAAGGCGGTACTCCTAGTCGGCGGAAAGGGCACACGCCTAATGCCCTTAACCACGAATACGCCAAAACCAATGTTGAAGATTGCTGGTGTTCCGGTAACTGAACACCAGATAGTCAAGGCGCGCGAAGCAGGGATTAAGGAGATCGTTCTTGCCACTTCATATTTAGCTGAAGTATTCGAACCTTATTTTGGCGATGGTTCTCGTTTTGGAATTAAGATTAAATACGCATTCGAAACCCAACCACTCGGAACTGGTGGTGCGATTGCAAATGCTGCTAAACTCTTAAATCTCTCTAGGGATGAATCACTCTATATCTTTAATGGTGACGTGCTGAGTTCCCATACTCTGACTGCACAAGCCAAATTGCACTTTGACATGGGCGCAGAAGTAACTCTCCATCTCGTCGAAGTAGAGGATGCACGGTCCTATGGCTGTGTTCCAATCGACGGCAAAGGTCGCGTCCTGGATTTCTTGGAGAAGATGGAAAACCCAGTTGCTAGAAGCATTAATGCCGGGTGCTACATTTTTAATGCGCAAGTCTTATCGGACATTCCTTTGGGCGCTGTAACTAGTGTGGAACGCGAGACTTTTCCGAACCTTCTGAAATCTGGAAAGAATTTATATGGATACAGAGATAGCGGGTACTGGATTGATATGGGCACACCCGACTCGATGATTAGGGCCTCCCGGGATCTGATCTCGAACATAAACCTTTCAAAGGCCACCCCACCCGTGAGTGATGGAGTGTTGAAAGTTGGCGTGGTGAGTATTGATGAGACTTCTCACGTTGGGCAGGGCTCTTATTTGGAAAACGGCGTTGTTATTGAAGAAAACTCATCGGTAATTGGTTCGATTATTGGTGAGAAAGCTCATGTCGAGAGGGATGTATTGATCGAAAATAGCTACATTGCGCCGGGATCTCGAGTCGTAAGTGGTTCAAAGTTGCAGGGCGCAATCTTCGGATTTTGACCCAATTTCATCCAAGATATCTCCCAATCAAACTTGACTACATCGAATAACAAGCGTGTAATTCTCCCTATTGAGCCGGCCTAGGGGTCGGCCACTGTCGTAGGAGTTCAGCTGATGACTGATGTTCGTCGTAATGAGCAGAACTACAACCCCGGTCCATCTATCCAATTAGGCAATGGCGAAGTGGTCGAGCTTTCTTGGCAGGAGCGCGCCCTCTGCGCGCAGACCGATCCAGAAGCTTTCTTTCCTGAGAAAGGTGGCTCCACTCGTGAAGCTAAGCGGGTCTGCTTATCTTGTGAGGTGCGCCAAGAATGTCTGGAATACGCTCTCGCCCATGATGAAAGATTTGGAATCTGGGGCGGACTCTCAGAACGTGAACGCCGTCGCTTAAAGCGCCGACCTGCGTAACCTTCTCTGATCTTCTAACTTACACAAGGCGGTGAGATGCCGACTTCTATCTCGAACTCCCTTCGTTCACGTCATCACGTAACTGCAATTCTTGTCTCTCATGATGGCGCAACTTGGCTACCTGAAGTAGTTGCATCTTTAACCAAACAGCGTCACGAGATAGATCAAATAATCGCAGTCGATACTGGCTCCATCGATGACTCTTTACGGCTTTTGAAAAATGCAGGATTCACCACGATCAGCGCAGCCCGTGATACAGGTTTTGGAGCCGCCGTGGATCTAGCACTAGCTAGTCCAAAACTTGATAGAGCGCCTCAAGAAATTAATGAATGGATTTGGTTAATTCACGATGACTCAGCGCCCCATACGGATGCGCTCAAAGAGTTATTGATTGCAGTTGATGAAAAACCTAACATCGCGCTTGCGGGTCCAAAATTGCGTGGCTGGTACGACCGTAATCATCTCTTGGAAGTAGGAATAAGTATCGCGGGCAATGGTTCGCGCTGGACTGGGTTGGAATTTCGCGAACAAGACCAAGGTCAACATGATGGGATTCAAGAGGTTCTCTCTGTAAGTACTGCTGGAGCCCTGATTCGACGCGATGTATTTGAGGAAATTGGTGGATTTGATAAGGAACTCTCACTATTTCGTGATGATGTCGATCTTGGCTGGCGAATTCACACTACCGGGCATTCAGCGTTAGTTGTTCCCTCGGCAATTGCCTTTCATGCTGAAGCTGCAGCAAATGAAAGACGTACCATTGATGTAACTGATGCATTTCTCCATCGACCTCTACTTCTAGATCGACGCCATGCGGCCTACGTTCTTCTTGCTAATTCAACTTTTTGGATGTTGCCTCTGATTGCCATTCAACTTTTAGGAGCAGCATTACTGCGCTCCATTGGGTATCTCTTAGCAAAGCTTCCCGGCTATGCATTAGATGAGCTCGCTGCAGTCGCTTTAGTTATTTTCCAACCGCAAGATTTAATTCGAGCCCGTAGAGATAGAAAGCCAATCCGCCTGGTCTCATCGCGTGTAATAGCAAGGTTTGTACCACCCCGAGGCACGCAGTTGGCGCTTACTATCGATAAGGCAAGAGATGCATTGTTAAGGGCCTGGCGTTCAACATCAATCAACAAGCGGCTTGAGAGCGAGCGACCCTCAACAATTGATTTCAACGATGAAGCCGCTGAAAATGCCGATATTGAATTAGTAAAAGCGCCATCAATATTTTCAGGTTTGAAATCGCGCCCCATCCTTTCCTCCTTCATCGCATTATCGCTTCTTTCGCTAATCGCATTTCGAGGTAGATATATAGATTTAGTTGGAGGCGCGCTGCCAGCTACTTCGCCAAGTGGCCTAGATTTATTGCGCCAATATGTCGATTCTTGGCATGTCGTAGGGCTAGGTTCGAGCGCAAATATGCCCCCTTGGGTTGCATTGCTGGGTATTGCAACATCATTAACGGCCTTCAATGCCAAACTATTTATCTCGCTCTGGTTTATTTTGGCAGTTCCACTTGCTTTTATCGGTGCCTATCTTCTGGCTAAAAAATTTACGGATCTCCCTTATCTAGCTCTTGGCGCTGCATTGCTCTATTCCTTTGCGCCTTTAGGGGTCGCCGGAATTAATTCGGGCAGGCTCGGCACCGTAGTTCTCTTTGTTATTGGACCATGGCTGGTCAGAGCTCTGCTTGGCCTTGAGGTACTCGAATCTCTCAATTGGCGTCGAGTTTGGTGGCTAGCACTTCTTCTTACAATTGTCTTTGCATTTTCACCATTAACTTTTGTAGCAATTGTTATCTGGCAATTCATACTAACCGTTCTTGATGTGTTTGCATTTAATGCCAAACCTTCGCGATTGAGTAAGGAGAGTTTTGATGCAAGAAACTCACGTCGACTTGCGATTGTTGCATCTCCAATGCTTGTCACTGTTCCTTGGTCGCTCGAGTTAGTCATCCATCCCTCAAGAATTCTTCTTGACCCGGGTTTGCCAATTGCAGGAGGCGATGTCTTATCGATAATTATCGCGAATCCTGGCGGCATCGGATCGCCGCCAATTGGAATTATCCCTTCAATAGTATTTATCTCAGTTATTGCGCTATTTGTAAGTAAAACTTCCCGGCTCGGTGAAGTTGCGCTCTTATTTATCGGATTTGCAGCGATTCTTGGATCGCGCCAGGTGGCCGGCCATGGCCAGTTAATCCCCGAACCATTGTGGGTTGGAAGTTTGTTGGTCATACCGACTCTTGCAGCAGTGATTGCAGCTGTTGTAATGGTTGATCAATATCTGCCAGAGATTTCAGAGAGCGCTCTTGATTATCGCCACCTCCTCCTTGGCAGCACTGCGCTGCTATCAGTTCTCTCGATATTAGGTTCACTTATTTGGTGGATTGGTAGCGCTACCTCAGCTCCATTACAGACTCGAAAGAGTTCCGCTCTTCCAGCATTTCTCAGTGCTGAGGCGCAAACTACAGACCGCTTCAAAACTCTGGTCATCAGAAGCAGCGCAACCGAAACCAAATTCTTCATCGCGCGTGATCGGGACTTGCAACTTGGTGAACCCGATGTGATGACGGGGCTATCGCCGGTTGTCAATCGTGCCATTATTGATCTGGTCACAGGTGCCGGTATTGACTCAAGCCAGATTATGGCGGAATTTGGAATCAAATATGTTTTCCTAGCTCGACCCTTTAATAAAGATTTAGTGCGCACGATTGATGGCGTTGGTGGCTTTACAAGAGCTTCACGCACTTCTGAAGGAATTACTTGGAAAGTTGCGGGAGCTTTGGCTCACATATCATTCTTGTCGCAGGATGGAACTTATTTATCCATTCCAAGCGGACCAGTTGGCGCTAGCGGTGTACTGCCATCATCAGGAACTGTAATTGTCACGGAGAAGTTCGACTCTAGATGGAAGTTGCTACTAGAAGGACGCTCTATCGAAGCTCAAGAAATCGATAGCGGTGTTCTGCGTTTTGTAGTTCCGACTGGTGGCGAATTCATCATCTATCACGACGGAACTGCGCGGCGTGGATGGGTCTCGTTGCAATTCATTGCAATTACCACCCTTGTAGTTCTCGCTCTGCCGGCGCGACGCCGCAGGAGCGAGATGACCCCAGAGGAATTGGCATGAAAGAGACTAGAGCAGCCTTCGCCTTACTCTTTTTCATAATTGCAGCCCATATCGCTTACTTTCTTCCACAGATAAATGTAGAAAGTGAAGTTAGTCAGAGCTTCGCAGTTACTACATGTCCCGGCTCAGTTAACGGGGCACGTTCTACGGCACTTCTACCCTCAAAGCAGGTGAGAGTCAGAGAACTGGTCCGAGGCAAAGCAGAATTTAGAAAGCCGTTATCGGGCACTCCACTTCTTTCAAGAGGCGCAATCGTTGCCGAAGGTAATCCCTCCAATGCATGGGTAATTCAAACCAAAGCAAGTCGCTGGACTAGCGCGACAACTTGCAATTCAGGTGCAAGCTCAACGTGGTTTGTTGGCGGAACTGCAAATGTGACGAGTCAAGGTAAATTGATTCTGATTAATAGCGGATTGAGTGATGCGACTGTCGAAGTAATTTCATTCTCAGAAAGTGGCCCAAGCCAACCGAGGAGCATTGCGGTCAAAGCTTTAACTGAGCGCGAGATAAGAATTGATTCACTAATTCCGGGCGCTGATCGGCTAGTCGTTCGAGTAAAAGTAATCAGTGGACGGGTGACTAGTTATCTAACCGACGAAAGAGTCCGTGGACTAGACAACATTGGTGGTGACTATGTATCACCAGTTTTCCAACCAAGTAATGAATTGGTCATTGCTGGAATCCCGGCACGCCTTGGCGCTACAAGTGAGATAAATAGAACTTTGCGACTCATGAGCACCGAAGATCTCGATACGACGGTCTCTGTCGAGGTCATTTCTAGGGCTGGAGTTTATGTTCCAGTAGATTTAGGGAACTTAGAAATTAATGCCAGCGAAGTCGTAGATGTTCCATTGCAAAATTTAGATTTAGGCCGGGGTAGCTTTGGTTTGAAGATTACATCAGGGGCGCCAATCGTTGCCGCCTTGCTTAGCGAAGTCCGCAGTGGTTCTGTCTCAGACTTCATGTGGAGTGTACCTTCACCAAAATTTGTAACAGCAAGTTTCAATATTTATGGACTGGAGCCAACAATTACCATGGTGGGTGAAGAGATTAGAGTCCGTATCCAATGGCGAAATCGTTCTGGTGAGATTCGCGCAGAAAGCCTTATTGGAAGAGAAATTCTGAATTGGCGCGTTCCTGCCAATACACGCCTGATTTCATTCACAAATTTATCGGGGGCACAGATGGGCATGTCTTGGCTCACCCAAGATGGCGTTGCGCATGTGCCGATTGAGAGCGCTGCCTCACTTGAGAGCGCTGCACGTCCGCTTTCCGACATATCTGTAATCCAACCGAAAACTTAGGATTCACATCCCACATTTTTTGTATTTGCCGGCTAATCTCGCCGCATGTCAACGCCGAAATCCAAACCAAGCACCACAGGTCGACGTTGCACCAAGACTAGCTGCCGTGAGAACGCCACAAGAACCTTGATTTACATTTACTCAGACTCCACTGCAGTTCTTGGTCCGCTATCGACCTATGCAGAACCGCACTCATTTGATTTCTGCGACTCGCATAGTGAGCGGCTCACAGTTCCAAGAGGTTGGACTGTTATTCGACATGAAGAAGATGGCGTAAGAGAAGAACCAACCGCCGAAGACTTAATGGCAATCGCGGATGCAGTCCGTGAAGTAATTAAAAGCGATCCAATAGTCAAGAGTTCGCAACCTGAAGTAGGTCGTCGAGGCCATCTACGAGTACTTCCCACATAAAAACTTAAACCAATATTTTTACCTGAGACTTAAATGGATATTCAAATAGTAAATAAAATCATCAAGGCCTATGACATTCGAGGGCTCGTAGATGGTGAACTAACTGAAGAATTTGCCTTTGCGACCGGAGTCGCATTCGCTCGATTTCTTGAGATTCAACGCGAACCCGCCACGGTTGTGGTTGGTGAGGATATGCGCCCTTCTTCACCAGATCTTGCTACCGCCTTTGCGGACGGAGTCACATCCCAAAGCTTTGATGTGATTCGAATTGGACTTGCATCGACTGATCAACTTTATTTTGCTTCAGGTTCCCTAAATCTTCCGGGCGCAATGTTTACCGCAAGCCACAACCCCGCCGAGTACAACGGAATTAAGCTCTGTTTGAGTGGGGCGCGACCCATAAGCCAGGAGACAGGTCTTACTTGGATAAAGAACGAGATATTAAAGGGCGCACCTATCTCCCTTCGAAATGTGGGAAAGATACGAGACTCTGATTTATTAGGTAAATATGTAGATTTCCTCTTCTCGCTCTTTCCCGGTGATTCGTTTGGCCGTTCCTATCAAGGGCGAACGTTAGTTGTTGCTATTGATGCCGGAAATGGAATGGGCGGTCACACTGTTCCCGCAGTCATGTCGCGAATTAGCGCCGAACTTCACTCGATCTACTTCGATCTAGATGGAACTTTTCCAAATCATGAAGCTAATCCCATTGATCCGAAGAACTTGGTCGACCTTCAGAAATTAGTCGTAGAAAAGAAAGCTGACATTGGACTGGCTTTTGATGGTGATGCCGATAGATGTTTTTTGGTTGACGAAAATGGTGACTTAATCTCTCCATCTGCACTCACAGCTCTAATTGCCGAAAGAGAATTGAAGAAGAGCCCAGGTTCGGCAATTATTTATAACCTCATTTGTTCTAGCACGGTCGCGGAAGTGATAAAAGAAAATGGTGGTAAGGCAATTAGAAGCAGGGTCGGACACTCATTTATCAAAAAGTTAATGGCTGAGAATGATGCGGTATTTGGCGGAGAACACTCGGGACATTTCTACTTTAAAGATTTTTGGCGAGCAGACTCGGGCATGCTCGCAGCTCTTCATGCCATTTCAGCTCTATTCGACTCGAATGTGAAACTCTCTGAACTACTCAAGAATTACAATCGATTTGCCCTATCGGGCGAGATAAATACAAAGGTTGCCGATCAACAAGATGCAATTGCTCGGATTCGCAGGAGTTATGAGGCTCGGGATAAAACCCTTCAATTTGATGAACTGGACGGTTTGACCGTCTCATCACCTGATTGGTGGTTTAACGTAAGGCCATCCAATACCGAACCCTTGCTACGTTTAAATGTTGAGGCGAAGACCGATGCAGAAATGGAGCGAATAAAGGCTTCGGTTCTCGAGTTGATGAAACTCCAGTAAACTCGCGCTCTAACTTTCACGCTAATCAAGGAGACTTTCAAGTGGCCCTACCAGCTCATGAAATCGCAGATGCTTCACTTGCTTCTCAAGGAAAGAAGCGAATTGAGTGGGCCGACCGAAATATGCCGGTCCTCGCGCAGATTCGAGAGCGATTAGCAAAGGAGAAGCCATTTGTTGGAATCCGCTTTTCAGCCTGTATGCATGTCACAACGGAGACCGCAAATTTGATGCGAGCACTTCAAGCTGGTGGTGCAGAGCTTTCGCTATGCGCTTCGAACCCACTTTCCACACAAGATGATGTTGCAGCCTCACTTGTGCATGATTATGGAATCAGTGTTTTTGCTATAAAAGGTATTGATAGAGATGGTTACTACAGACATATAAATTCCTGTTTAGATGTGGCTCCACATCAAGTATTTGACGATGGATGCGATTTGGTAAACACACTTCACACCACAAGAACTGAGTTACTACCAACCGTTACTGGTGGTTGTGAAGAAACCACCACTGGTGTCATTCGACTATCGCAAATGGCCAAAGATGGCGCACTGAAGTTCCCGATGATTGCTGTAAATGACACCGACACGAAGCATATGTTCGATAATCGCTACGGCACCGGCCAATCCACCATGGACGCAATCTTCCGTGCCACCAATCAATTGATTGCCGGAAAAGTCTTTGTTGTCGCTGGCTTTGGATATTGCGGAAAGGGAGTCGCTGATCGAGCACGTGGCCTCGGCGCAGATGTCGTAATTACAGAAGTCGATCCCACAAAGGCACTTGATGCGTTGATGCAGGGTTACCGAGTAATGCCCATGAAAGATGCCGCAAAGATTGGTGACATATTCATTACTGTCACAGGTAATCGCACAATTCTTGCAAAAGAACACTTTGAGCTGATGAAAGATGGCGCCATCATGGCAAATGCGGGACATTTCAATATCGAGATTGATGTTGAGTGGCTTGAGGCAAACACCAAAAAGAGCTCACAGATTCGCCACGCTACGGATGAATACAAGCTTGCAAATGGAAATCGAATCCTCCTTATCGCTGAAGGTCGACTTGTAAATCTAGGTGCAGCAGAAGGTAGCCCAGCCGCTGTTTTGGATATGTCATTTGCCAATCAAGCTCTGGCCGCAGAATGGCTTCTCAAAGAAGCAGAAAAGCTAGCGCCAGGCGTACACGAAGTGCCAAGAGCAATTGATAAAGAGATTGCAAGTCTCAAGTTGAAGAGTATGGGAGCCAAGATTGATACTTTGACTCCATTACAAGAGGATTACTTGAATTCTTGGGAGCACGGTAGCTAATGACTTCAATCATGGTCGTTGATGATGATCAAGACCTTGCAGAAATGCTCGGGATTGTCCTCAATGGCGTTGGAATGGAAGTCGATCTTGTAAGCCGAGGGGATGAGGCCTTAGAGGTATTTAAAAACTCCCAACCTGACTTAGTGCTTCTAGACATCATGTTGCCCGGAACAGATGGAATAGAGGTCTGCCGCGAAATCAGAAAACATTCAACTCGTGTTCCGATAGTGATGTTGACGGCCAAAAGTGATACCCACGACATAGTCAAAGGTCTAGAAGCTGGCGCCGACGATTACATGGTTAAACCGTTTAAGCCATCAGAACTCGTTGCTCGGATTAGAACTCGGTTGCGTAGAGTTACTGGAGATATTAACGGCACTCTCACCATAGGTGACTTAGCGATTGATATAGTCGAGCACACTGTTGCGCGAGGCGGTAAAGAAATTCCTCTAACTCGACTTGAATTCGACCTTCTCGTCGCGCTCGCGAAAGAGCCAGGACGTGTATTTACTCGGGAGGCTTTACTCGGTGAAGTATGGGGATATCGACATTCAACTGATACGAGATTGGTAAATGTTCACATCCAGAGGTTGCGGGCGAAGATTGAACACGATCCGGAAAATCCAACAATAATCTCTACGGTCCGCGGAGTTGGATACAAAGCGGGCGGTTCTGGCTCGCGCTCCTAATGGGACGTCTCTTCAGGCTCTTTAGACGTTCACTTTTTCTAAAAGTTTTCTCGTTAACAGCCGTAATCTCAATTGCTCTAATTTATGTAGTTGGCTCAACTTTATATGGGCGAATAACCGGAGGAATATTCGAGGAAAAAATCGTCTCAGCCATCTCAGAGGGCAGATCAGCTATCCAATATGCAGAATATCGATTTACCATCACGGGTTTAAATCCAAAATCGAATTATCGTGAGCTCGCATCTGAGGTTGTGAAGTCTGCAAATGTGCGCGCTGAAGAATCTGGTAGGGAAGTAATCTTGATCAATTCCCGCGGCGTAAAAGTAAATGGAATTCCAGCTGTGAGCACCTCTAATTTTCTCGAACCAGAATCAGTTCCCACTGAGCTTCGAGAGAGAGTCCGGGAAAACCCAGACCTTGATTGGCAACGAGGAAATCTGGCATATGTGAATGGAAAAGTGATTCCGGGAATCTTCGTCGGAAAAGCTTTTGATATATCCGGGGCCGGTAGATATGAAATGTATTTGGCTTACGATTTCGTTGCTCAGCAGAACAATATTGATCTAATTGGAAGGTCGCTCTGGGTTACTGGAATTCTGTTGTTAGCACTCATTTTATTGACCGCATCAGTCGTGCTCCGGATGGTCATAAAACCAGTCCAAGTTGCAGCCGAGATTGCCGAATCTCTCACGACCGGGGACTTAAAGAATCGGATGAATGTTAAGGGTGAAGATGAAATTGCACGGCTGGGAGTCGCCTTCAATCAGATGGCCACGACACTTGCAGAGCAAATTGCACGCCTTGAGAATCTCTCACGCGTCCAGCAGAGATTTGTTTCTGATGTATCGCACGAATTGAGAACTCCACTAACCACAATCCGAATGGCTTCAGATGTCATTCATGCGGCGCGATCTAGTTTTGATCCAACAGTAGCTAGAAGTGCCGAACTATTGCTTTCTCAGATTGAGAAGTTTGAACACTTATTACAGGATCTATTGGAAGTTAGTCGATTTGATGCGGAAGCTGCAGTACTTTCGCTCGACCGAATTGATATTTCAGCACTCGTGCTTAAATGTGTAGAGGATATCTCCGTACTTGCTGAAGAAAAAGGCGTTCTTCTAAACCTTAATGGATTTGGTGAAGTGATTCAGGCTGAGGCAGATTCCCGACGCATAGAGCGAATCATTCGAAATCTATTAACAAATGCGATAGATCATTCTGAGTCAAAGCCAGTTGATGTGACGATAGCTCATAATGATGATTCAGTTTCAATAGGAGTACGTGATTACGGAGTTGGCCTCTCAAGCCAGTATTGGAATCGTGTATTTGATCGCTTCTGGAGAGCAGATCCCTCGCGCTCTCGGATACGGGGTGGCACTGGTTTAGGACTTTCAATTGCAAGAGAAGATGCAATCCTTCATGGGGGCGAAATCAGGGTCTGGGGCGAGTTAGGTAAAGGCGCTAACTTTGTACTGACTTTACCAAAGGTTTCCGGAGGAGATATTTCAAATACTCCAATTAAGGAGATTCCCACAGCTCAATCGCTTTAAGACCAAATTATCTTGGATTCAAGCAGAATTCAGTAGTGATCACTCAATATCTTAGTTCGATAAGCGCTGGACTGAGATCTTTAGTATTCGATAGTTCTTGCATAATCTGTGGATCGGGAAAGCTGGAATTTTGCGTGACATGTCAGGCACAATGGCGTAGCAATCCAAGACAGATAACTGGGGAAAGCTTCAAAGTATTTTCGAGCATTAGCTATAACGAAGTTGCGAGAAGTGTGGTCCTAACGGCAAAAGAGAACAGTCTTAACGCTGCTCGGCGGTTGATTACTAGAGAGATAAAGTTAACTATTGAAAGATTGTGTTTAAGCGAAAGAAAGTTACCTAGAGAAGTTTTACTTGTGCCAATTCCCTCTTCCGAGCGGGCAAAACGCAGACGCGGTGGGGATTTCATATTGGAAATCTCGCGTGCCATTTCAGCGGAACTCAACCAGGAATTAGACGAGATTCGTTTCGCTTCTCGCTCGTTACTTCAGATGAACCGAAAAATTTTGGATCAAACTAAATTGACTCAATCGCAACGAGAATCCAACCTCTCTGGGGCCTTTAAGGTTGCTCCGGATTTCTTTACTGTGACTCCCATAATCATTATCGATGATGTTGTAACGACTGGTAGCACCTTGAGAGAGGCGGTACGAGCGCTCAAAGAGAGGAATCTGACAGTCCTAGGGGCGGCAACCGCATGTGCGTCGCAACGTCGTTTCCCCATACGATCTCCCAATACGATAGGCCTCTATTAGCTTGACCCAATAGTCACTTCGTCTTTAGGAAGGTTGGTCCGTGTCAAAGGTCCTCGACAAGATTCTGCGCGCAGGCGAGGGAAGAGCGCTTAAGCAACTTGAGAAGTTAGTTGACTTAGTTAATGCTCAAGAGCCGCGATTCGCGAGTATGTCCGACCAGGAATTGCGCGCAATGACCGATCAATTCAAAAAACGGTATGCCGAAGGTGAGTATCTGGATGATTTACTTCCTGAAGCTTTTGCAGTCGTAAGGGAGGCATCTAAGCGAACCCTTGGTCAGCGCCACTACGACGTACAACTCATGGGTGGAGCCGCGCTTCATCGGGGAAATATCGCCGAAATGAGAACTGGTGAAGGAAAGACACTTGTTGCGACCCTTCCGTCATATTTGAATGCGTTGACTGGCCTTGGTGTGCACATTGTTACCACAAATGATTACTTAGCTGAACGAGATAGTGAATGGATGGGGCGTATCCACAGATTCCTCGGCCTCAAAGTTGGCGTAATTCTCGCTTCAATGTCACCACAAGAACGCCGAGAACAATATGGCGCGGATATAACTTATGGAACAAATAATGAATTTGGTTTCGATTATCTCCGCGACAATATGGCTTGGTCCTTAAATGATTGCGTTCAACGCGGGCACAATTTTGCAATTGTTGATGAAGTTGATTCAATTCTGATTGATGAAGCTCGTACTCCGCTAATTATCAGCGGCCCCGCAGATAAAGCAACGAAGTGGTACGTTGAGTTTGCAAATGTGGCCACAAGACTGATTCGTGGTGAGCATTATGAAGTAGATGAGAAAAAACGCACTGTCGGTATCGTTGATGCTGGTGTCTCAAAAGTAGAAGAACTATTGAAAATCGAGAATCTCTACGAATCAGTTAATACCCCTTTAATTGGATACCTCAATAATGCGCTTAAGGCAAAAGAACTCTTCAAGCGCGATAAAGACTATGTGATTATGTCTGGTGAGTTATTGATTGTGGATGAACATACGGGTCGAGTACTAGCAGGGCGTCGTTACAGCGAAGGACTTCATCAAGCACTTGAAGCTAAAGAACGAGTAGAAATCAAAGATGAAAATCAGACTTTAGCCACCATCACGCTTCAGAACTATTTCCGTATGTACGACAAGCTCTCAGGCATGACGGGTACCGCGATGACCGAAGCTGCTGAATTTATGCAGATTTACAAGTTGGGCGTAATTCCTATTCCAACAAACAAATCTATGCAGCGAATTGATCAATCTGACTTGATTTATAAGACCGAAGTCGCCAAGTTTGAAGCAGTCGCAAATGACATTGCTGAGCGCCATCGAAAAGGTCAACCGGTACTTGTGGGAACTGTTAGCGTTGAGAAATCTGAATATCTCTCTCAGGTCTTGCGTCGTCGTGGAGTTGCTCACGAAGTATTGAATGCGAAGCAACACGAACGGGAGGCGGCAATAATTGCGCGTGCGGGAACAATCGGCGCAGTAACCGTTGCTACAAATATGGCCGGTCGTGGTACCGACATCATGCTGGGTGGAAATCCAGAATTTATGGCTGACTTTGAATTGCAGCGACAAGGTATTTCGCCAGTAGAAAACAGCGAACAATACGAGAAACTTTGGCCTGAAGAGCTCGGTAAACAGAAAGACTCTGTTACTCAAGAGCACGAAAAAGTCGTGGCTCTTGGAGGTTTGTACGTGCTCGGCACTGAACGTCATGAGTCACGCAGAATCGATAATCAGTTGCGCGGTCGCTCAGGTCGTCAGGGCGATCCTGGTGAATCGCGCTTCTATCTATCGCTACAAGATGACTTGATGCGAAGGTTCAACTCTGGATTAGTTGAGCGATTCTTGACGGCCGCCGGAATCCCTGAAGATACGCCGATCGAATCAAAGATGGTCACTAACGCCATCAAATCTGCACAGACTCAGGTTGAATCCCAGAACTTTGAAATGCGTAAGAATGTTTTGAAGTACGACGATGTGATGAACCGTCAACGCGAGGTTGTTTACGCGGAGCGTAGAGAAGTTTTGGAAGGTGCAGATATCAAGGAGCAAGTTGCGAAGTTCACCGAAGACACTATTCGAGGTTATGTTCTCGCAGCCACCGCAGAGGGATATCCAGAAGAATGGGATTTAGAGAAGCTCTGGACAGTGCTTAAGGCTATATATCCAATTACATTTTCAATTAATGATCTCGAGAATGAAGTTGGTGGAAGAACTGGACTAGATCAAGAATTTCTTGCAGCAAAGATCACCGACGACATCTTTGGAGCTTATGAGGCGCGCGAGTCTGAACTCGGAAGCGAAGTTCTTCGTGAGCTTGAGCGAAAAATCTTGCTCTCTGTCCTAGATAGAAAGTGGCGCGAGCACCTATACGAGATGGATTACCTACAAGAGGGTATTGGCCTTAGAGCGATGGCCCAGCGTGATCCATTAGTTGAGTATCAGAAAGAGGGCTATGAACTCTTTTCGGCAATGATTGAAGCTATGAAGGAAGAAGTAGTGGGCTTCTTGTTTAATGTTGAGGTTAAAGTTGAAGATTCTAAAGTTGAGGCAAAAGGCGTTGAAGCAAAGAAGTCGGAAGAAAATCTCCGTTATAGCGCGCCTTCGGAATCTGGATCTACTGAGAATTCAGGTGCGAATTCAGGAATCTCAAGGAATGCCCCCTGCCCATGTGGTTCTGGTAAGAAATATAAGCGTTGCCACGGTGAATCAGAGTAAATCAAACTCTGTACATATCCACTTTCTATCAACGCCCTCAAATCTCGCGACCAGAACTCGAACTCGATTCTTGAATGCAAGCGTTACAGTAGTTTCTATAACTCCATCAATTGGCTGACACCGGTGAATCCTCTGAATTTTGGGAAAGCCTGAAAAAGATCCAACCTTTTTCGATAAATTGTTATAGATGAAACGATGTGTGGTGCGCGATACCTGCGAGATGGGTCTACGACCCGAAAGAATTTCAACGACGCTCACTATATAAGCTTTTGTCCACCTCTCAACGTCAGGTAGCTCAGATAACTTTGAAGGTGATGGCGAGAAGTCAGGTTCAAAGTTCTCACCATGTGTGGTTGGGACTAGATAAAGCCTAGATGAAGCGCTAACTGGGGTTACATAGGGACCTCCATAGAAGTCAAAACCAGATTCAATCTCTACCCTTTTTTCTCTCATCCGGCAGAGAATTCCGTGCCACTTGGCTTTAGTCCTCAGCTGAAAGGATGAGATCTCGTGGTGGTCGCCGTGAAGTTGTGGATAAGTGAAAGCAAGAAGATTAGTAATCCACTATTCAAGGCCAATGAAAGAGAGTAAAAACAAGCCTTTAAGAAGAAATGAAATCTCGCTTTATCTAACGCCTCGTTACATTCTTGGTCTGATTCTAATTCTCGCCTCTTTCACATCGGCCTATTTAATTAGTCAGGCAAGCGATAAGACGTTTTTAGTCTGGGCCGCTACTGTTGATCTAGCTCCGGGTGAGGTGCTCACAGATTCAGACCTCACCACTGTTCGGGTCCGACTTATTGATAATGCAGAGCAATATTTAAGTGCTTCAAAATCAATTGTGGGTGCAGCCGTTCTACGTCCAATCGGTGCCGCCGAACTTATTCCGAGTTTCTCACTCGCAAGTGATATAGATCCAAGTCTTCAGATAGTCCCAATTTCAATTGCGCGTGAATGGGCACCGATTGATTTAGTTAGTGGCTCGATGGTCGACGTATATGGAATCCCGAATAGGAACGCTGAACTTCTAGATGGGAGTAAAGCGCGTAGCTCGTTGATACTAAGCGCGGTGGCGATAGACAGCATTGACTCCTCCGCTCGTGATTTGGGGGGCCGCATCGGAGTCTCCCTGCTGGTTCCAGAGCTTGATGTAGCGAAGATAATTGCCGCCATCAATAAGAGCGAATTTCTATTAGTGCGAAGATCCTTGATGGGAATTTAGCGAGAAATGAAGATAGGGATCATTACTTGGCTGGAGAGCGCCGAGTTTGAAGATATGGTGCTAGAAGCCCTTCTCACTCAAGGTATCAGTAAGGTTGAATTGGAATACCGCGCCCTAGCTGTCGAACCACTCATAGCGTTCTTACAGTCAAGAGAAGATACTGGCTCACGGTTTATTTTGGTCCATAGTTCAGATGAGATCCCAAGAGATCTGGAACGAGAAATTAGACGTTTTCCAGATGCAATTCGTTTGAAAATTGAGCCGATTAATGGGGAAGCTGCCATTGAAATAGAGCGATCCGTAAATCGAGCCCTTCGCGAATTCGAATCAGAGCCCATTCGCAAGAGCGCTGTTCTACAGGAAAGAAACTTGATCGTCGTTACGGGGACGACTGGGGCGCCAGGAACAACCACCATTACCCTCAACTTGGGAAGTGAAGCTTCTCTGTTGCAACAGGTTGAATTAGTAGATCTACATCCAAATCGAAGAGATTTGGCATTTCTTCTCGGGGCAAAACGCAGTAGCGAGAGTGTTCGACTTTCAGAACGTCTTTACATTTTGGGAGGGTTGGGTGCCAATGAGTTAGCTAGCAATAACTTGACGAGCAATGACTTGACGCGCAATGACTTGGCTAGCAACAAATCGAAATGGCGCATCGTTGATGCTGGTCCGATGCCAAAGCTAGAGAGCGCCTTCTCCGATCGACGAGCTCCGGTAAGAGATTATGTTGATCTGCTAGAGCGAGCTGAGCGGATTGTCTATTTAATGACTCCTGAAAATAATCATATGTTTGAACTTGAATCATTTCTCTCCTCCTTTGATGCTGGAAGAATTCGCGCTAAGCCAATCTTTTTACTAAATCAGTTTGGCGGCTCTCGAAGAGAACGTTCGATACAGAAGCGGTTTAGTGCCCGGGTCGGTCAGCATGATTCTCATACACTTCCCTTTGATAGGGAGGCGCTAGATCGTGCAAAGAGCGCATATTCAGCTCTTCAAGATGTGGTACCCCGTTCAAAATTGCGCCGATCACTAGGGGAAGTAGCAAAAGCGCTACTTGAGTAACCTTCGCTCGTGCCCTTTAGAAATCTTCCCGGAGCCACGACTCTATCTAGCGAAGAGTTTGGCAGACTTTCCGAGCTAATTGCGGAATGGCAACTTGTCGCCGATTTGTCTTTTGCCGATTTAGTCCTTTGGGTACCAAGAAATGACTCCAATGGTTTTATTGGGGTCGCCCAGATTCGGCCGATGACTGCTGCCACAGTATTTTCTAATGACATAGTCGGAACAGCTATTGCCTCAGGGGAGCAACCGAATATAGATCGCGCTTTCGCAAGTGGGAGCATAATCCGAGACTTGGATCCAACAACTATTGGAGAATTCACAGTTAAGGAAGAAATCATTCCGGTTCGCTTTAATGGAAAATCAATTGCAGTTATAACTCGCCATAGAAATATAGAAACGATGCGCACTCCTTCGAGGCTGGAGCTAAACTATCGCGAAATTGCAAATCACATTTATCGAATGGTTGCAGAGGGAAATTTCCCAATCCAAGGAAGCGTCTATAGATCTGAAACTGCTCCGAGAGCTGGCGATGGACTAGTTAGATTAGATGTCGATGGCAAGATAACTTTTGCTAGTCCGAACGCACGGAGCGCTTTTGGTCGAATTGGTTGGATCAAAGATATGGATGGATTAAACCTTGGTGAGATTCTTGATCAACTTGCAGTTCCTATTAGAGGTCGTGAGCCTAGAGATGAAAGTTGGCGAGTAGCGATGAGTGGACGCTCGCTGCGTCGAGATGAATTTGAGAATTCAGATGGCGTTATAGATCTATTGGCCATTCCTCTAACCGAATCAGATATTCGGATTGGTGCTGTGGTACTAGTGCACAACGTCACTGAGTTACGGCGTCGAGATCGCGCCTTAGTGAGTAAAGACGCCACAATTCGCGAGATTCATCATCGAGTAAAAAACAATCTCCAAGCCGTCTCTGCGCTACTTCGATTACAGTCGCGTCGAACCGAATCGGGACTAGCTCGGTCAGCAATCGAAGAAGCGATCAGACGGATAGCATCAATCGCCCACGTCCATGAGACTTTATCTACGAGTTCACAAGACAGTGTTCCATTCGATGAAGTCGTTCTCAAACTCCTAAAAAGCGCCCTAGAGTTGAGCCCACGGCCCAGCGAAATCCAAATCCGCAAGAGTGGCGAGTTCGGCTCAGTGCCATCTCTTATGGCTACACCCTTAGCTTTGGTGCTGACTGAATTAATTCAAAACTCATTAGAGCATGGTTTGCATGAGTCTGGGAACCTCCTAGAAGTTCGAGTTTCAAGGCTAGAGGGAAAGTTCAAAATATCCGTTGTTGATGATGGCGCTGGTCTACCAGCGGATTTCGATCACACGAAGAGTCCAAGTCTCGGACTCGAAATCGTCAAGACCTTGACTGATAATGATTTGTCCGGCGACTTGAGGTTTAACAGATTAAGTCCAGGAACTGAGGCGCAGATTGAATTTCAGCTTAGTTGATCATTTAAATACTAATTATTCTGCTTAAGAAATTTGGTTCTGAGTCTCCAACATTCGAGCGCGGTGGCGCGCAGCACGACGTTTCATAGCACGGCGCTCATCTTCAGATAGTCCACCCCATACTCCAGAGTCTTGCCCAGATTCAAGCGCCCATTGGAGGCATGCTTCTCGAACATCGCACTTCATGCAGACTTTTTTCGCTTCTTCTATCTGGGCGATTGCGGGACCGGTGTTTCCAACTGGGAAGAAAAGTTCTGGGTCGACGTGGCGACAGGCAGCGCGATGGCGCCAATCCATATTCATTTCCGCCGACATTTATAAACCTTTCTTGGAGATAACGACCGCGCAGGAATAAGCAAGAACTTAGTCGAGCTTTGATTCCCGAGTGGGTGAGAGATAATTCTCTCGCGATACGCCTTCATTCTCAATAGTCTCGAAAGGTGAGTTACCGCTCAGCTGCGCCCCCGACAGGATTCGAACCTGTGCACCTGCCTCCGGAGGGCAGTGCTCTATCCCCTGAGCTACGGGGGCTTTTGATAAGGCTATCAGTGAAATCTCATGCGAAGATGTGGGGATGAGCGATATCTCAAATCAGAAAGCGTATTTTGCTACCGGTTGCTTCTGGGGTGCAGAACGGCGATTCTGGAAAGTTGATGGAGTCACTTCTACCTCGGTCGGTTACATGGGTGGAACTAGACCTAACCCGTCGTATGAACAAGTTTGCACTGGAACCACAAATCATGCCGAGACTGTTGAAGTTTTATATGACCCAGCTAAAGTCAGTTACGAACGACTTCTTGAGGAGTTCTGGACGATGCACGACCCAACTTCGCTTAATCGTCAAGGAGGCGATATTGGTACCCAATATCGAAGCGCAATCTTTACAACAACGGAAGAGCAGATGATTAGCGCTATCAATACTCGAGAGATCTACAACGATGTTTTAAAGCAAGGAGGCTTTGATGAGATTGTCACGGAGATTCAAGAAGCAACACCTCATCCCTATTGGCCTGCCGAGGAATATCACCAGAGATATTTAGAGAAGAATCCAAATGGTTATGACTGTCACTCCTCAACAGGAATTCCATTTCCAAAGGTGAAAGGTTGATATGGAATCAGGATCACTTCTACCAAGAATTAACCCGTTAACCGGCAAGCCATTTGAGATTCAATTGGATGATTCAAAACTCGAAAATGAACTCGATTCGCTTTCCTATGATGTTCTGCGTAAAGCGGGCACCGAAGTAGCATTCACTGGTAAGTATTATGAAACTGAAACTATCGGTGTTTATGAGTGCAAAGCATGTGGTGCTGAACTCTTCCGTAGCGAAGAAAAATTCCATTCTGGTTGTGGTTGGCCCTCTTTTTACGCTCCCAAAGAGGGCGATGCAGTGATTCTCTTGGAGGATCGCTCTCTCGCCCCTCGGATCCGCACCGAAGTTAGATGCGCTAAGTGCGGCTCACACCTCGGACATGTTTTTGAAGGCGAAGGTTATGCAGTTCCAACCGATCAGCGCTGGTGCATAAATTCAGTTGCGCTAGTCCTCAAGCCCAAAAGTTAGAATCATCAACTAGTAGAGCGAGTGAGCGCGCCAGCAGTACCAGGCTACGTGGCTTCGATGAGGCGCGAACTTCGCCCCCTTGACCTCTAGCTCACCTATCTCAATCTCTCGCTTCATCTTGTACAACTTCTCCCAACCACGGCGAACACCGAGGTCACCGGTGGGCCAGACATCATCTCTTCCCAGCTGAAAGATAAGGAACATTTCGACAGTCCACCTTCCAACTCCGTAGAGAGGTAGGAGCATCTGCATGATCTCTTCATCGCTCTTTCTGCTCAATGAACGTATGGGCAGTTTGCCCTCGGCTACAGCTTGAGCTAGTTCCAAAATGGCCCGAGTTTTTGAGGCAGAACATCCGGCGCCGCGAAGTTTGGCGGGGGATAACTCAGCAATTCGGATCGGATTCATCCGGCCACCTGACAACTGAATGACTCTCGTAGTAATTGTGGCGGCGGCTTTCACAGAAAGTTGTTGCCCGAGGATTGATTCAGCAAGAGACTGGAAGTTTGACACTTTAGATTGTTCAACTCCAATCGGGGAGGGTCCGAATTTCTTTACAACCTCTCTAAATCTCGGCTCAATCCGAACGATCCGTCTTGCTATCGCCTGAGAATTTTCAGGGGTGACTCGCATGTTTAGACCCTAACATTCGCAAGAAATAGGGCAAAGAGGGCTAGGCAAAAGAGAGAGTTGCAGTTATTTTGCGCCCTTGCAGTTTTTTTCAGTCCCAGAGGGTCGACTTGCAGTCTAGGAGCCGTAATAGTGTCATTTGGATCAAAGAACGTGGGCATAAAGGAGGTCGCCGCGGAGGCTGGGGTCTCCATTGCGACGGTCTCACGTGCCCTCCGCGGAATGCACCATGTAAATCCAGAGACGCGACGGAAGATTCTCGATGCGGCAGAAAAACTCAACTACCCAATTCCTCAAGCGAACGCAAAAGCTCTCTTCGGCCGTACCAATTCGGTCGGAGTTGTCGCGCCCTACATTTCGCGATGGTATTTCGCACAGGTAATTAGCGGCGCAGAGCAGGCTCTCCGCGAAGCAGGGCTTGATCTATTGCTATACAACTTCTCCCAGATGAAAGGGCGCGAACGGCTCTTTCAACATCAATTATTAAAAGGACGAGTTGACGCGCTAATAGTTATCAGTCTTCCTCCAACAGAAGAAGAATTTGACTCAATGCTTAGCTTGGGAATTCCAATTGCTCTTGTTGGTATGCATCATGAGAAGTGCGCCAGCGTTGCAATCGATGACGTTGCTGGAGCCCGAACTGCGACTCAACATCTTGTAAATCTCGGACATAAAAAGATTGGATTATTGGCAGGACGTCCAGATGATCCATTTGGATTTAGCGTTCCGCAAGATAGACGTCGTGGCTTTATGCAGGTATTGGCTGAAAATGGTTTGGAATGGGTTCCATCGCGAGAAGTTTATGGAGACTTCACGATGCATGGTGCAAGTCGAGCGATGGATGACCTCTTGGCAAGACCAAATAGACCAACTGCAATATTCGCCCTCTCAGATGAGATGGCTCTGGGAGCTTTGCAAGCCATTAAACGGAACGGACTAAGAGTTCCGGAGGACATATCAATTATTGGTTTTGATGGTCATGAAATGGCTGAGTTCTCTGATCTGACCACCATAGAGCAACCGGTTCCGCTTATGGGAGAGATGGCAGCATGGTCAATCATGGAGCGGCTAAAGTCGCCTAGAAGTGAACCACATTCTTTAACCATGCCAACTACATTGGTGGTACGTAATTCAACTCGTCGAATTAACGCCGAAGAGCAGAAATGAAAGGTAATTCATGGTGGCCAAATAGCGCCATCTATCAGGTATATCCGCGCTCTTTTCAAGATAGCAATGGCGATGGTGAGGGCGACCTAAAGGGCGTTATAAATCGTATTAGCTATCTGAAATCAATTGGCGTAGATGCAATTTGGCTGAGCCCTTTTTATAAGTCACCTAATAAAGATGGTGGTTATGATGTTGCCGATCCCCGTGACGTTGATCCGCGATTTGGAAATCTTTCAGATGCAAAGGCATTGATTGATGCTGCTCATGAGGTTGGCTTACAAATAATTGTTGATATTGTTCCTAACCATTTCTCAACAGAACATCAATGGTTTAAAGAGGCGCTAGTCGCACCAAAGGGCTCAACGCAACGTGCCCGCTTTCATTTCTATGACGGGCGTGGCGCGGAAGGCGAAATACCACCAAACAATTGGAACTCTATATTTGGTGGACCAGCATGGAGTCGCATCACAGAACCTAACGGAAAACTAGGTCAGTGGTATCTCCATCTCTTTGATTCAACGCAAGCTGATTTAAATTGGGAGAATCAAGAAGTTCGCAGGGATTTTGAAGAGACTTTGCGTTTTTGGCTCAAACTAGGAGTCGATGGTTTTCGTATTGATGTCGCACATGGATTAGCTAAAGACACAATTTTGAAGGATCATCGTGATCCCGAAGGTCTCACTCGCGCACTTCGACTTGATGTTACAGATATGCCAGATTCGGAACGCGCTGAATTACTGAGCGATGTTCCATTCTTTGATCGAGAAGGTGTTCATGAAATTTATCGCGAGTGGCGGAAGATTTTTGATTCTTATCCGGGTGAGCGAATCTCCGTTGCAGAAGCCTGGGTACATCCCAGCTCAAGGGCTGCTAGATATGTTCGGCACGATGAGTTACACCAGATTTTCAATTTTGATTTCCTTGTTGCTCCTTGGAATGCCAAAACGCTAATACCTGCAATTAAGAGAACTCTCTTGGAGGTTGGTTCAGTCGGGGCGCCACCCACTTGGGTTCTCTCAAACCATGATTCGCCGCGATTAGTCACTCGTTTAGGTGGCGGAGAAGTTGGCGAGTGGCGAGCCAGGGCATTCGCACTCTTAACCCATGCACTTCCCGGGGGTATCTACATTTTCCAAGGTGAAGAGCTCGGTCTATCAGATGGTGAAATTGCTGATGAGTTCAGACAAGATCCAATATTTTTCAGAACTCAAGGGCGAGACAAAGGTCGAGATGGCGCACGGATTCCAATTCCTTGGGACGCTTCAAATCAATTTGGTTTCACTGACGGAAAACCTTGGCTACCGATTCCAGAATCATGGAGTTCAAAGAGCGTTGCATATCAGGAGGAAGATAAGAACAGTTCGCTCAATTTTTATCGCGAGAGTCTGCGAATTCGAAGTAATCACTCGGCGTTGAAGCCCTCAAGTGATTATAAAATTCATTGGCTAGATGTCCCCGACGGGGTAATTGGATTTCAGCGCCTCCCCGGATTTACTCTCTTCGCCAACACGACATCTGAGCCGATCAGGCTTGAGGCCCCCCGGGGCGTACGTGTCCTGTTGGGCTCAAGGCCAGGGATTGCCCTAAATGGGAGCACGCTGACTCTCCCAGGGGATGCGACCTGCTGGCTAACCGTTGATTAGTAACAGAACCGTTAGCGAATTTCAGCCCTTTTCATGGTCTTGCGTATTGCCCCATTGGGCTTAATCGGAGAAAACTACGCTCAAACTTCCTGGGAAAACCTGGGGAGTTCCTTTCGAAAGGGGAAGTTAAATGACCGCATTTTTGCGGCGTCGTCTTATTTTGGCGACCAGCTTGTTCGCGGCGCTCTCCCTTGTCATATCTGGATGTGGAAGTTCAGATGAATCGGCAAGCGGTGGAGATTGCGATGCGTATGAGTCATATGGAAATTACGATGGTGTCGAAGTCGAAATTTATTCGTCAATTCGAAGCCCAGAAGCAGAAATCTATCAAGAGTCCTTCGCAGAATTTGAAGACTGCACTGGAATCACAATCAACTGGAATGGAACTGCTGAATTTGAAGCACAACTTCCAGTTCGCGTAGAGGGCGGCACTGCCCCAGATCTCGCAGTCTTCCCACAGCCTGGCCTACTAAAGGCAATGGTTGCAACGGGCAAGATGTTCCCTGCAGATAGTGATGTTTCAGCTGCTGCTGATGAGTATTACGGCGCAGACTGGAAGGCATATGGAACCGTTGATGGAACCTTCTATGCCGCTCCACTAGGTGCAAATGTCAAGTCCTTTATCTGGTACTCACCAAAGACATTCGCAGATAACGGCTGGAGCATTCCAACAACTTGGGCAGAATTACTTGCACTCTCTGATGAGATTGCTGCTGGTGGTTCGGTTCAACCATGGTGCGTTGGTTTCGGTTCTGGAGATGCAACTGGATGGGTTGGAACTGACTGGATGGAAGACTTGATGCTTCGTGTAAATGATGCATCAACCTACGATGCTTGGGTAGATCACACCATGCCATTCAATGACGCTAAAGTTGCTGCAGTTCTTAAGGAAGCAGGAAAAATTCTTAAGAATCCTAAGTACGTTGGAAACGTTCCAGCAATTGCAACAACTACCTTCCAAGAAGGTGGCAAGGGAATTGTTGACGGTTCATGCGCAATGCACCGCCAGGCTTCATTCCTCGGCGGCATCTTGAGTGCTGATTACGGCGCAACAATCGTCACACCAGATGACACAACAACCGAAGGTGGAATCACAACCTTCTACTTCCCAGGTGTGACTGCTGATCAGCGTCCAGCACTTGGTGGTGGCGAGTTCGTAGGTTCATTCTCGGATCGTCCAGAAGTAGCAGCAGTTCAGCTCTACCTCACATCCCCAGAGTGGAACAACAAAAAGGCTGCGCTTGGTGGCTGGTTCTCAGCTAACAAGGGCCTTGATGTTGCAAATGTCGCAGATCCTGTAAACAAGAATGCTGTTGAAATTCTAAAGAATGCAACAACATTCCGTTTCGACGGTTCTGACGCGATGCCAGCTGCTGTTGGCGCTGGTTCCTTCTGGAAAGAAATGACTGCATGGGTTGCTGAGAACAAGTCCGATAAGGCTGTTCTTGATGCAATCGAGAAGTCCTGGCCAAAGTCCTAAGAGACTTGAGCTGGAAAACTGCAGTAAATAACTAGCAGTAGTAAAAGAGGTGTGGTGGCAGTAATGTCACCACACCTCTTCTATAAGCGTTCTATAAGCGGATGGGAGCTCTTGTTGATTGAGATTGCGGCACGCCAATCACAGCTGGAGCAAGCAGTTTCCAAATTAACTGGGCTTACCTTAACAATCCTTATTTTTGGTGCGCTCGTAACTTTTGCTTTTCTTCTCTCCGAGCGAACGAGCGAACGAGTTCAAAGATTTCTGAAGTACTTAATCTTCCTAGCGCCCGCACTCTTCTTCCTATTTATCGGACTAGTGGCACCGACTTTCCGCACGCTCTACTTGTCTTTTCGGGATGCCCGAGGACAAGAAAGCGTTGGTTGGGAAAACTACCAATGGGCTTTCACTCAACCAGAGATTCTTGATGTACTAAGAAATACTGGAGTTTGGATGGTTGTTGCGCCACTAGCTTCAACCGGTTTTGGTTTATTGATTGCAGTCTTAACTGATCGAATGCGTCGTCCTGGACTGGTTAAGTCACTGATTTTTATGCCCATGGCAATCTCGTTCGTTGGTGCAGGAATCATCTGGAAATTCGTTTATCAGTTTGAACCTAATGAAAGGGCGCCTGAGATTGGCTTACTTAGCCAGATTGCAGAATGGTTAGGTTTCATCCCCACAAATTGGCTCTTGGTAAATCCGCTTAACACCTTTCTCTTGATAGTTGTTTTCGTCTGGATTCAAACTGGATTTGCCATGGTCGTACTCTCAGCAGCAATAAAAGCAATTCCCGATGAAATTCTGGAAGCGTCCATGCTTGATGGCGCAAGTGGTTGGAAACGATTCGCAAGAGTCACAGTTCCCATGATCCGTGGCACCATAATCGTCGTTCTAAGCACTATAACTATCGGCGCACTCAAAGTCTTTGACATCATCAGAACAATGACGGGTGGAAACTTCAAGACTAGTGTCATCGCAAATGAGATGTATAACCAGTCGTTTCGAGCTCTTAATTACGGCACCGGAAGTGCCCTTGCAATAATTCTCTTTTTGGGGGTTCTGCCCCTGGTTGCGTATAACGTCATGAATCTCCGAAGAGAACGGAGTGAACGCTGATGGCGCTAAGAATTCGCAAACGAGAAGTTGAAGTAGTCAAGACTCATTTGAGTTCACCTTGGGCAAGTTTTGCTGCGATTGTCCTCGCAACTATTTGGACCATTCCAACCTTGGGACTCTTTGTTACTTCATTTAGACCAAGTACAGGAATCAACAGTTCGGGCTGGTGGACCGTTCTAACAAACCCAGAATTTACTCTGACAAATTACTCAAGAGTGCTTTTTGAGGGAACCGGCGCCACTCCACCTCTTAGCCTTTACTTCCTCAATACTTTCGCGATCGTAATTCCTTCTACAGTTATTCCAATCACAATTGCAATTTTTGCTGCTTATGCAATCGCTTGGTTTAATTTCAAAGGTCGAAACTTCCTATTCTTCACAATATTTGCGTTACAAGTGATCCCACTTCAGATGTCTTTGATCCCACTACTGCAACTTTTTTCGGGCGGACTACATATCGGCAGCGTCACAGTCATTCCAAGTTTTGGCATAACAGGAACTTTTATACCTATTTGGTTAGCACACACGATGTTTGGACTTCCGTTAGCCATATTTCTACTTCATAACTTTATAGCTCAACTACCTCGAGAATTGATTGAGGCAGCCCGAGTTGATGGCGCAGATCATTTCAAGCTCTTTAGGCAAATAATCTTGCCACTAAGCATCCCTGCAATTGCTTCATTCGCAATCTTTCAATTTTTATGGACATGGAATGACTTATTAGTAGCGCTCACATTTGGAGGCGGAAAGCGCGAAATCGCTCCACTGATGGTGCGGCTCGCGGAGATGACCGGAACGAGGGGTGGCGACTGGGAGTTACTAACCGCCGGCGCATTTGTTTCGATACTTGTTCCAGTTGCTGTCTTCTTCGCATTACAACGCTATTTTGTTCGTGGCCTACTGGCAGGTTCGGTGAAGGGCTAGCGTCTTTCACAACTCTTGAATTGAGTGGCATACTCAGGTCTATGGACGAAAACGTTCGCGCATTCCCTTTATCTGAGTTAAGAAAAAGAAAAAGCGTTAAGTGGAGACAGTTTCCAAATAATGTTCTACCGCTTCCAGTTGCGGAAATGGATTTCCCAATAGCTGAAGAGATCAAAGTCGCGCTTCGTGACATGATTGATCGTTCTGATACCGGTTACCTCGGGCCATTTCCAGAAATGTTCGAAGCATTTAAGAACTTCTCAAGCACCCGTTGGGGCTGGAGCCCCGATTTATCCCAGATGCGAATTGCAACAGACGTTGGTGTAGGAACTGTGGAAGTCATTCGAACTCTCATAAATCCAGGCGATCGAGTATTACTTAACTCTCCGGTTTACGACAATATGTGGCGCTGGGTCGCTGAAGTGAAAGCTGAATTAGTTGATGTGCCATTGATTGAAAAGGGCATGGAGTACTCACTAGATTTTGAGGGCATTGAACACGCCTATAAGGCAGGCACAAAAGTACACATTCTCTGTAGCCCTCATAATCCAGTCGGAATAATCTTCACCAAGAGTGAATTGGCTCGAATTGCAGATTTAGCTAAGCAATATGGCGTAATAGTTGTTAGTGATGAGATTCATGCAGCTCTAACTTATCCAGGAAATACTTTTGTTCCTTTCCTTTCAGTCTCAGATACCGCACGTGAGGTCGGAATCTGTGTAACCAGTGCTAGCAAGGCATTCAATCTCGCCGGCCTTAAGTGCGCCATGATCATTACTGAAATTGAATCACTAAAGGATCGCATCAACTCCATGCCAATTTCCGTGGCATTTCGCGCATCCCTTTTCGGCGCTGTAGCTGCGACAGCTGCTTTCGACAAGTCAAGAAACTGGCTTGATGGAGCTTTGAAGACTTTAGATGAGAATCGGAAGTTGATTAGAGCGTTGATTGATTCCAAGATCCCAGCAATCGGTTATCGCATCCCAGACTTTGGCTACTTGGCCTGGCTAGATCTCTCAAAACTTGGACTTGGCGAGGATCCAACCAAGGTAATCCTAGAGCGGGGTAAGTTAGCTATAAATTCGGGATCTTTTTACAGTCCAAAGCATACGCAATTTGCCAGATTAAATTTTGGAACAAGTGCTGAAAATATTGAAGAAGGCTTTAATCGAATCTTGCGTTCGTTGTAAATGAATAAGACTTACGATGCTTTAATTGTTGGTGGCGGCCATAATGCACTTGTCGCGGCCTGCTACTTAGCAAAGGCAGGGAAGAAAGTAATAGTTTTTGAGAAGAACAGGGAATTCGGTGGCGCAACAAAGAGTGTTTATGCATTTGAAGGCGTTGGTGCAAAGCTCTCTAGATACTCATATCTAGTCGCGCTCTTCCCCGACAAAATAAAGGAAGATTTAGATCTTGATTTCGAAACCATTAGTAGAACCGTCTCATCCTTCACTCCTTCCGGAATTACTGGAGTCCTGATCAACCGTAATTTTGATACGGAGTCAAGAGAGTCAATTAACGCCTTTACCTCAAGCGATGAAGAGAGCGTAGCTTGGGAACGCTTCTATAGACGGATTGGAAAAGTGGCTGAAGTTCTAGCTCCAACGATGCTTGAACCGTTAAAGGATGAAGCGGAAATCAAGGCACTAATCGGTAAAGAACTCTGGGATGAATTCGTAGAGCAACCCCTAGCCGATACTTTGCACTCATACTTCAAGAACGACCTGATTAAAGGGATAGTTCTGACGGATGGCTTGATCGGAACATTCGCAAGCGCAGCTGAGAAGTTGAGCAATATCTGTTTTCTATATCATCTAATTGGTAATGGAACGGGTGAGTGGCGGGTACCCAAAGGGGGAATGGGGAAGTTAGTAGAAGCCCTTTTAGAGCGAGCAAGTTCGCTAGGGGTCGAGTTAAGGGTAAATGCAGAGGTAATTTCTGTAGAAACTTCCAGCGAAGGTGTGATGCTAAGACTCAATAGTGGGGATGAGTTGAGGGCAAAGATGCTCTTATTTGGTGCTGCTCCGCAAGTTTTGGAGCACCTGACAGGAATCAAAGCTCCCAGCTTTAGGGATGGATCTCAGGTAAAGATGAACATGGTTCTTAGGCGCCTTCCAAATTTAAAGAGTGGGGTAGACCCTAGGAAAGCATTTGCTGGAACTTTTCATATTGATGAGAGCTACGAACAATTAGAGAAGGCTTACCACCAAGCAAAATCTGGGGCGGTCCCAGATGTAATTCCCTCAGAAATGTACTGCCACACCCTTACCGACCCTTCGATTCTCAGTGAGACAATGCAAGCTGCAGGAAACCACACCCTTACGCTTTTTGCGCTTCATACCCCAGCCTCACTATTCGATAAAGATCATGATCGAGTCAAAGCCGAGGTAATTAAGCGAATCCTTGATGGGCTAAATAAGTACTTAGCGGAGCCGATCGAAGATTTGATCGTGAATGATGCAACCGGCAAGCCCTGTATTGAGGTAAAGACCCCACAAGAGTTAGAAGCTGAGATTGATCTTCCCCGCGGAAATATCTTTCATAGCGATTTGATGTGGCCATGGCGAACTCAAGATGAACAGGGAAAGTGGGGAGTTGAAACAACTAATGATCGGATTTTGATAGCCGGCGCGGGCGCCATTAGAGGCGGTGGAGTTAGCGGGATTGCGGGTCAAAACGCGGCGATGGCTGCGTTGGAGAGATTGGCGAAAAGTTATTAGAATTCGAGTGTGAAAGTGCTACGACGGATCATTGCATTTGCAACACTAATCACTGTTGCCCTCCGTGGAATCGTCTCCTTTCTATCTTGGTTTGAAAAGCAGGAAGAAATCGGTTCAGTCTGGGCTGAAGAAGAAGAATACGAGGAATTTTTCGGATGACGTATTCATATATTCCGGGCAGTTGCAACCTTGGCAAAGCTGAGATCCGCCGCCGCCAAGTCGTTGCCCTTATTGGCGCCGTACTAACTCTTGTGAGTTTTGCCGGGCTAGTGGCAGCAGATACCGATAACTCGGCTCGCTGGTCTCTTTTTGCTCCACTTATGGTCTTTTCAATTGGATTTATTCAGTCGCGAAAGAAGTTCTGTCTGGCATATGGATTAATGGGAACCTTCAATCTCGGCAAGCTCGGTGATTTAAGTCGAGTCCAGAGCTCAGAAGATCGGAATGCGGATCGAAAGACTGCGATTACAATCTTTCTTCAGGGCGCCTTGCTAGCACTAGTTCTCACAATCTTTTTTGTCTTGCTACCTGTGTAAGAAGAAGACGAAAACATTCAAAAAGGGCATTTGTTGGTGAATTCACTATTGTCTAACTTCCAATTGCTTGATACCGTGACGAGCCAAGGAATTTGGAGGTTTTATGAAAATCACAATTCATGCTCGAAACGGAAGTTTGGCCGAAGATTTCAATTCAATTGCAGTCGAACGCCTTGAGCGCTTGAGTCGATTTAACATCACCATAGATCGAATTGATGTGGATATAAAACATGAAGTAAATCCCCATCACGGCAAGAAGTCATCGCATTACGTAAAAATAACCTCTCATGGATCGGGTCCGTTTCTCCGCGCTGAAGCTCGGGCCTTCAATGATCTAGCTGCCTTTGATGAAGCTGCTGAAGCCATTGAGTTACAGCTGCGCAAGGAGCATGAACGATCAAAGGATGTGAATCGAGAAACTCTTCGAAAGCGTAAAGCTATCTAAATATCAGCTTGAAAATAATTTATAAAGGTCGGTATTGGAGCGTGCCATAGACTAACTCCGTTATGACTCAAAAAGATTTAGAAAGTATCCAGAGATGGATCAGTGATATTGGGTCACTGAAGCGAGTTGTAATCTCAGGTAAACGAAAAGCGCATCACCCAAAGTATGAGCGAATTGATATCAGACCGGTTCAGATAAAAGAGCAACTAGTACTCCAGTTCGTATTCCATAACGGCAAGCAGGATATAACTAAGAACTTCACACCATCCCAGATAAACATTAAAGAAATTTTGCAAGAGGGTTATGCGAACCTACTAATAGAAAGATTGCACGAAACTCTTACAATAAGAGTTACAAAGCAAGGAGCCTTTCAGGTTCATCGAAAAGTAAGCGATGAGATTTCAGGTCTAAATCTCGAACATGATCGCAAAAAAGTAAGGATCCTTCCGGCTAGTGATGAAGTCTTTCAAGTACTCGGGTTATCCTCACAATCTGGAGAACTTATTCCGCGGCAAAGTGATAAGTATCGTCAAGTTGATGACTTTTTGAGAATTGTTGAGAGCTCGTTGGATAGTTTGAAGGATGAAGAATTGTCGGTAGTGGATTTGGGTTGTGGGAATGCTTATCTCACTTTTGCAGTACATAAGTATTTAACGCTTAAGGGTAAGAGTGTCAGCGTAATAGGCGTCGATAATAAACCAGAGTCACGAGTTCGAAACGCAGAGATTGCGCAAAAACTCGGTATCGCGCGCCAAGTCGAATTCATCGCAAGTAATATCTCTAGTTATCCAGTAAAGAAGACTTCGCTGGTAATTGCGCTTCATGCATGCGATACAGCGACTGACGATGCAATCGCTTGGGCAATCAAGAGCGAGGCAAATGTGATTCTGGTGTCTCCTTGTTGTCATCATGACTTGAATAAGGGGCTTAAGCCTGCGGGCGCAGAATGGGATTCCCTATTTAGACATGGCATAGTCAGAGAGCGATTTGCGGACTTATTGACTGATTCACTTCGTGCCGAGCTCTTGAGAATCAAAGGATATAAGGCAGAGATAATTGAATTTGTCTCGGTAGATCACACGCCAAGAAATCTGATGATTAGGGCAACTCGCTCTGGAATTCCTGCTGACCGAAGTAATTACGAGGAGCTTTGTAAGCAATGGTCGCTCAATCCTTATCTCGCCCAGCTGCTCTCCTAAGTTAGGCTTCTCCTCTATGTCGAACACAGTTCTTGCATCACTACCCGCAGGAGAGCGAGTCGGAATCGCATTTTCGGGTGGTCTCGATACCTCAGTAGCAGTCGCTTGGATGCGCGCTAAAGGTGCTATCCCTTGTGCATATACAGCAGATCTTGGCCAATACGATGAGAGCGATATTGCTTCTGTTCCTGATAGAGCGAAACAGTATGGTGCTGAAATTGCGCGCTTAGTGGATTGTAAAGAGACTTTAGTTGAAGAAGGGTTGGCTGCACTGGCATGCGGCGCTTTTCATATAAGAACTGCAGGTCGTGTTTATTTCAATACGACACCACTTGGCCGGGCTGTTACAGGGACTCTGTTGGTGCGCGCAATGCTTGCCGATAATGTCTCAATTTGGGGCGATGGCTCAACATATAAAGGTAACGACATTGAACGTTTTTACCGTTATGGGCTGTTGGCAAATCCAACTTTGAAGATCTATAAGCCCTGGCTGGATAAGGATTTTGTTACTGAACTTGGTGGTCGCAAGGAGATGTCCGAATGGCTTGTTGCAAATAACCTTCCTTATCGAGATAGCACAGAGAAGGCTTATTCAACCGATGCAAATATTCTTGGCGCTACACATGAGGCAAAAGAACTTGAGAAACTAGAGAGCTCTATCGAGTTGGTTGAACCAATCATGGGGATTAAGTTTTGGGACTCTAATGTTTCCATTGCAGCAGAAGATGTGAAGATTCAGTTTGTATCTGGTCGCCCAGTCGCTTTAAACAATAAAGATTTTTCGGATTCAGTCGCTTTAATCCGTGAAGCGAATTTGATTGCCGGCAGACATGGTCTTGGGATGTCGGATCAAATTGAGAATCGAATCATTGAAGCTAAAAGTCGAGGTATTTACGAAGCCCCGGGTATGGCGCTTCTATTCATCGCCTACGAGCGGCTATTAACCGCGATTCACAATGAAGACACCATCGCAAATTACGCAAACGAGGGAAGGCGTCTGGGAAGACTTTTGTACGAGGGTCGTTGGTTTGACCCACAATCGTTGATGCTTCGAGAGTCGTTAACAAGATGGGTGGCATCAACGATTACCGGAACTGTGACGATTCGACTTCGCCGAGGTGATGATTACTCAATCATCAATACCGTGGGTGAGGGTTTCTCGTATCACCCTGAGAAATTGTCTATGGAGCGAACTGAGTCAGCGGCTTTTGGTCCTGAAGATCGTATTGGGCAACTAACGATGCGCAATCTTGATATTCAAGATACGCGAGCAAAGTTAGAGATGTACCGTGAACGTGGTCAGATTGGAAAAGGAAAGTTTGAATTAGCAGATCCAACAGAGGGGTAAAAATGTCTCATACGAGAATTTCAAAGATTCTAGATGGTTTCATTGAAGAGGGAATAAAGATGACTCCTATCGGAGCCACTCTTCTCGGTATTCCAGGTTTTGATGACAAGCTCGATGACTTTTCTATGTTGGGACAGAAAGCTCGCGAAGAACTAACTCGCAAAACTCTTAATGAAGTAAGAGCTGAGACCCCAGAAAATGAATATGACCGGATTGCTCAAGCGGTCGCTACCGAGCGTCTCTCTTCTGAACTTCGGCTGAGCGAAACGCACGAGTCAAGAGCGCTCTTTAATCTGATTTCATCTCCAGTTACTTCTATTCGCCAAGTCTTTGAAATGATGCCGAAAGATAAGTCTGATTCGGCAGCCAATGCCACTAAGCGTTTAAATGCAATTGGTGAAGCCTTTAAGGGTTGGTGTTCTACTCTTGAAACTGTTGCGACCGAAGGTAGAGTCAATTCAACTCGTCAAGTACTTGCCACCGCTGGACAACTCGAGACTTTTTCTAAAGGCGCCTTTCAGGTTGTGGCCAAGAAGTTTGACAAATCCGGCTCCAATTCCGAACTACTTGATGCTGCAAAGAGCGCAGAATCAGCATGTCTAGAGACTGCTAACTGGCTTAAGAATTCCTACGCATCAAAGTCTGATCCAAAGGATGGGGTTGGCGAGGAGCGCTACAAGATGTGGGCGCGCCATTTCACAGGCGCTGACTTGAATCTACGCGATACATACGAGTGGGGAATTGCCCAACTAGAAGAGATAAATGATCGAATGAAACGAGCTGCTGATCGCCTTTACCCCGATGCAACTACCTTAAGAGAGGTAGCAGACCGTCTTGATAAAGACCCTCGGTACACCGTCACTGGCGAAGAAGAGCTACTACGCAGATTGAAAGAATTCATTGAGAAGGCTGTAGAGCGGCTTGATGGTAAAGAGTTTGATATCGATCCGAGAATTAAAAATTGTGAAGCTCGTCTTGCACCAGAAGGAAGCGCCTCCGCTGCTTATTACATGGGTCCTAGCGAAGATCTATCTCGCCCAGGCACTACGTGGTTTCCCACTATGGGTCGAAAGACTTTTGGTTGGTGGAATATTGTTTCAACTTGGTATCACGAAGCAGTTCCTGGTCATCATCTTCAAGTTGCGACCACAAAGGTGAACACAGTTCGCCTAAATAGATTCCAACGAAACCGTGTCTGGGTATCTGGATATGGTGAAGGCTGGGCACTTTACGCAGAACGTCTCATGGATGAATTAGGAGCATTTGAGGATCCTGGTTATGAAATGGGATACCTATCTGCTCAAGGCTTAAGAGCGGCACGAATTGTTGTTGATATCGGAATGCACTGTGGTTACAAAGATTTCAATGGTGAACTCTGGAATGCCGAATCTGCATTTAAGATTCTTCATGAACGCGCACTACTAGATGAGATCTCGGCAAGAAGTGAAGTTGATCGATATCTAGGTTGGCCGGGTCAGGCAATTTCCTACAAAGTCGGCGAACGCTTCATGATGGAGGCGCGTGAGGATGCCAAGAAACGTCTCGGGGCAAACTTCAATCTAAAGAAGTTCCACTCATATGTATTGAATCTTGGACCAATGGGACTCGATCCATTTAAGGCTGAGATGGTCGCTTGGAACGGCCAATAAACCTCCGCTAGAATCGCCAAGTTGTTTCCGGGGTCGGTGTAATTCCGAACCGGCAGTCAAAGTCTGCGACCCGCTAGCAGCCAGCTATCGGTGGACTTGGTGAAATTCCAAGACCGACGGTTAAAGTCCGGATGAGAGGAAACAAATACGCGCACTTCTGCGCGTGCTCTTTTGCGCACCCCGGAAATCTATGCGGAGGTGGCGAAGATGGTCGAAGCAACAAGCGCCATGCGCCGTGCAAATAATCTCTCCAAATTAGGTTTAGGAATTACCGCACCCAATCCGATCGTTGGCGCACTTGTATTAAACCCAAACGGTGAAGTTGTTGGCGAAGGTTTTCATCATCGGGAAAACGGCGGTAAGCATGCCGAAGTTGTTGCCTTAGAAATGGCTGGTCGTCAAGCAGAAGGCGGCACTCTGGTTCTCACGCTCGAACCATGTAATCATCATGGCAACACTCCGCCATGTAGCGAAGCAATAGTCAAAGCTGGAATTAGAAAAGTCATTTTCTCTGTTGCAGATCCAAATCCAAAGGCAGCCGGTGGCGCCGCACATCTAATTGGAGCCGGAATAGTTGTTGAGTCTGGCTTGCTCGCAGACGAAATCGAATTTACTAATCGTGCTTGGCTAAAGAAAATCAACAGTGGTCGCCCATATATAACTCTGAAGATTGCCACCACTTTAGATGGCAAAGTCGCCGCATCAGACGGTTCATCAAAATGGATTACAAATGAGATGGCAAGAGCCCAAGTACATGAATTGAGAAGCGAGTGCGATGCAATTGTCACCGGCACTGGAACGGTAATCGCCGATGATCCAGCTATGACGGTGCGAGAAGTGAAACGTGTTAATTTCAAATTTAACCCAACACGAGTCGTAATGGGAAAACGTGGCATTCCAGCGGGATCCAAGATACTTGATGAAAGTTCTCCCACAATCCACCTTGAGAGCCATAACCTCTCGCAATTACTTGAATTAGCTGATGAAAGAGGATGGAATCGAATCCTGGTTGAAGCTGGCCCAAAACTTACTAGCGCTTTCTTGAAGTCTGGATTATTCGATGAGATTTATCTCTATCAGGCTCCAACTTTGCTCGGCGGGAACTTTGATTTTGTTGGGGATTTTGAGGTTAGAAATCTCAACGAGAGAATGGATTTAGAGATTATCTCAACCGACGTTATTGGCGAAAGTAACAAGAACGTTGTCATTCATCTGAAGGCGGTGGCCAAATAATGTTCACTGGCTTAGTCGCAGATAAGGGCAAGATTCTTAACATAGCAAGTGGAGCCGAATCATCGGTAATTGAAATAGAGAGTTCGTTGACATCAGAACTTAAAGTGGGTGATTCAATCAGTGTTAATGGGACATGTCTTACTGCAATCTCAATCGACTCCGGAACATTTACTGCCGACGTAATGATTCAAACTCTCCGACTTTCCAGCCTGAAGAACTTGTGCGTTGGCGATCTAGTCAATTTAGAACTTGCTGCTCGAGCCGATTCACGACTTGGGGGACATATAGTTCAAGGGCATGTCGATGGCGTTGGCACGGTAAAGGAAAACTCTCCTGGTGAGAGGTGGAATAAATTTGTCATTTCGATCCCAGTTGCATTGACCAAATACATCGTAAATCAAGGATCGATTGCGATTGACGGGGTATCACTAACTGTGGGGGAGATTTCAAATACGGTTGTCACTCTTTGGTTGATCCCAGAGACGCTTGCGAAGACCAATTTATCTGAGAAGAAGTATGGCGACCTTGTAAATATCGAAGTTGATGTAATTGCAAAGTATGTCGAACGCCTCATGAAAAGAGGTGAGTGAAATGAAGTCCGACCTAGAAATTGCTGTTAAGGAATTTCGTGATGGTGGATTTGTGATCGTAACCGATGATGCAGATCGTGAAAATGAAGGTGATCTATTCCTGCTGGCGAGCGCTGCCACCACCGAGAAAATCGGCTTTATGATCCGTTATACATCAGGAGTCATCTGTGTTGCGATGACCGAGGAGAGATCTAGAGAACTTCATCTACCTTTGATGGTCAAGCAAAACCAAGACACAAAACGGACCGCGTTCACCGTGACGGTAGATGTAAAACATGGAATCACCACAGGTATTAGCGCCGAGGAGCGAGCAAACACAATCCGTGCTCTAGCTGATCTAAATTCAACGGCGGAGGACTTCATCCGACCTGGACATATATTTCCGTTGATTGCAGTTGAAGGTGGCCTGGCTGCTCGCAGGGGCCATACCGAAGCAGTCGTAGAGATGTGTTACCGAGCAGGGGCTACTCCGGTGGGAGTTATCAGTGAATTAGTTAATGAAGATGGATCGATGTTGCGTGGCCAGGCCCTGATTGATTTCGCTATAGCGCATGAAATTCCCATGGTTACTATTGAAGAATTATCCCGTTCGCTCTCACCTAAAGAGCAAAAAACGAATGAGAAGTTTGCTTGGGCAAAACTTCCACGCACCAATGCTAATTGGCGAATTTCAACATACTCAGGGCAAGGTGGCGTAGCGCATGCGGTGATGGTTTTAGGTGAGTTTCCGAATAGCGGAACTCTTCTCCGAATACATTCGGAGTGCCTAACCGGTGATGTTCTCGGCTCGTTACGTTGCGATTGCGGCGACCAACTTGCTAGTGCGATGTCGGAGATCGAGAAGAATGGCTCAGGAATTGTCATCTACTTAAGAGAGCACGAAGGTAGGGGAATTGGCTTGAGTGAGAAGATACGAGCCTATCGACTTCAAGATGAAGGGCTTGACACCGTCGATGCAAACCTAGCACTAGGTCATGAAGTAGATGAACGAGACTTCAATGATGCAGTTGAAATCCTAAATGATTTAGGTTTAAACGAGGTACAACTTCTGACAAACAATCCTATGAAAGTCGAGACTCTCAATAACGCCGGAATAAAAGTTACTTCTAGGCCACTTGTAATTCACCCAAACCCGCACAATATTGGTTATTTGACGGCTAAAAGTGAGCGATTGGGACATACATTTAGCGATAGAGAGGATGCTTAAATGTCAGGTAACGCACCGAAGGTAAATATTCCATCTTTGAATGGAGTGAAAATTGCGATTATTTCGGCACGTTGGCACGAGGAAATCTGTAATGCGCTTGTTGATGGCGCAAAGCGTGCGCTAAGTGAAGCAGGCATTAGCAACTTAGATGTCATCTATGTTCCCGGCTCTTTTGAGCTTCCACTTGCTGCTCAATACGCTTTAAAGGCTGGTGCTGATGCGGCGATTGTTCTTGGTGTTGTATTGCGTGGCGAAACACCTCACTTCGACTATGTCTGCCAAGGAGTAACCGATGGCGTGATGCAGGTCTCCCTTACTTTGGATAAGCCAGTCGGATTTGGCGTTTTGACTGTAGATACCTTCGAACAAGCAGTTGCAAGAAGTGGAGTTTCAGGAAGTAAAGAAGATAAAGGTTACGACAGCGCCGTAGCCGCCTTAGATCTCCTTCGCGTAAAACGCGAACTGGGTGATAGGTTGAGAAAGTGACCTCAGCAGGTGAAAAGTTCCGCTCTGCACTTAAGAGTGAATCACCACTTCAAATTATTGGGGCGATAAACGCTAATCACGCACTACTTGCCAAAAGAGCTGGATATCGTGCGATATATCTATCAGGTGGTGGCGTTGCGGCTGGGTCATTAGGTGTTCCTGATCTCGGTATCACTACCCTCGAAGATGTCTTGGTTGATGTCCGAAGAATAACTTCGGTTTGTGATCTACCCCTTCTCGTTGATATTGATACAGGTTTTGGTCCTTCCGCGTTTAATATTCAAAGAACTATTAAGTCTCTAATTGATGCCGGAGTAGCCGCGGCTCACATGGAGGATCAGATCGGTGCTAAACGCTGCGGCCATCGCCCTAACAAGGAAGTTGTAGCGACCTCAGAAATGGTTGATCGGATAAAGGCTGCTGTTATGGCACGCGGAAATGACCCCTTCTATTTGATCGCTAGAACTGATGCTGTAGCAGTTGAAGGGTTAGATAGCGCAATTGCTCGCTCTAAGGCATATGTTGAAGCTGGCGCTGATGCGATTTTCGCAGAAGCCATTCGCACATTGGATGATTACAAGAAATTCACTTCCCAAATCAAAGTGCCGGTCCTAGCGAACATCACCGAGTTCGGCTTAACCCCGCTTTTTACTCTGCAAGAACTGCGAGATGCAGGCATCGCAATGGCCCTCTATCCACTTTCGGCCTTCCGCGCTATGAATAAGGCAGCTGAGCGAGTTTATGAAGTGATTCGCAAAGAGGGCACACAAAAGTCGGTTTTGAACGAGATGCAGACACGCGAAGAGCTTTATGAGCGGATCAACTATTACGAGTATGAGAAATCTTTAGATTCATTTCAGGCCGAGAAGCGCGGAGAATGAACGAGTTCAAAGTTAAGAAATCGGTAGCGCTATCAGGAGTGCCCGCTGGAAACACTGCTCTCTCCACTGTTGGACATAATGGAAATGAACTCCATTATCTTGGATATGACATCAAGGATCTTGCTGAGAGCTGTGAGTTTGAAGAAGTTGCCTTTTTAATTCTTTACGGACGGTTGCCTAAGCGAGACGAACTAGTTTCATATAAAACTAAATTGAAATCATTAAGAGAGATTCCGTCAGCTGTTCGAACAATTCTAGAAAATTTGCCGAAGAACGCTCACCCTATGGATGTAATTCGAACTGGAGTCTCAGCACTTGGCTGCCATGCTCCTGAATCGGACTTTCATACCAATGACTCAGCGCTAGAGATTGCAAATCGACTCATTGCCACAACTCCTTCCATGCTCCTGTATTGGTATCACTTCACAAACACCGGAAAGAAGATAGAGCTTGACACTGATGCAGATAATCTTGGGGAACATTTTTTAACTTTGCTCCACGGAGAAAAGCCAAGTGATTCTTGGATAAGAGCGATGCATATCTCGCTAATTCTTTACGCCGAACATGAGTTCAATGCCTCAACCTTCACCGCTCGGGTGATTGCCGGAACTGGTTCAGATATGTATTCAAGTATTACTGGAGCTATCGGAGCTCTCCGTGGACCGAAACATGGCGGAGCTAACGAAGTAGCACTTGAGATTCAAGAGCGCTATACAAATGCCAATGAAGCAGAATCCGACATCCTAAAAAGATTAGATGCCAAGGAAGTAATAATTGGATTTGGACATCCGGTATACACCGTTGGCGATCCAAGAAATCCAATCATCAAGTCGGTTGCACGAGAGCTATCCGGTGGTAAGGGCGTTTTTCAGATTGCAGAACGGATTGAGAGTGTTATGTGGGAGAGAAAACGTATGTTCCCTAATCTTGATTGGTTCTCAGCTGTTGCCTATAAAGAGATGAGAATCCCTACCTCTTTCTTCACTCCTATCTTTATTTTTGCCCGCCTAACAGGTTGGTCAGGTCACATAATTGAGCAGCGCCGCGACAACAAAATTATCCGTCCTAGTGCAAACTATGTCGGTCCAGAAAACAGGGTCTTTGTAAAGATCGAGGAGCGTTAGATGTCTTCCAACTTCACTAAATCGGATCTACCTTTTGATCAAGAGATTGTTGACATCGTCGATTACGTACTGAATTACAAGATTGACTCTGATTTAGCTAAGAAGACTGCGTGGTACTGCTTCCTAGATACGATTGGGTGCGGACTTGAATCCCTCGAGTACGAAGCCTGTCGAAAACTGTTAGGTCCAGTCGTTCCCGGCGTGAAGATTGCGAATGGTGTTCGAGTACCTGGAACAGATTACGAACTAGATCCCGTACAAGGCGCATTTAGTATCGGAGCAGCGATCCGCTGGCTTGATTTCAACGACACCTGGTTAGCCGCTGAGTGGGGCCACCCATCCGATAATTTAGGCGGAATTCTCGCTGTAGCTGATTGGCTCTCCAGAAACGCTGTAGCAACCGGTGGGAAACCGCTGATGATGAGCGATGTATTCAACGCCATGGTCATGGCACATGAAATCCAAGGCTGTATAGCGCTCGAAAATTCCTTCAATAAAGTTGGGCTAGATCACGTCATCTTGGTGAAAGTGGCATCCACCGCTGTCGTCGGAAAATTACTTGGATTAACTAGAGAACAGATTCTTAACGCTGTCTCCCTTGCCTGGGTTGATGGCCAATCACTACGTACTTACCGACACTTCCCTAATGCTGGTTCAAGGAAATCCTGGGCAGCCGGCGATGCAACATCTCGCGCTGTTCGCTTAGCTCTAATCGCTAAGACGGGCGAGATGGGATATCCATCAGCGCTCTCAGCTAAGACTTGGGGTTTCTATGATGTTTCATTTAAAGGAAACAAATTCAAATTCCAACGTCCCTATGGTTCATATGTAATGGAGAACGTACTGTTTAAGATCTCATTCCCTGCAGAATTTCATGCCCAAACGGCGGTAGAAGCAGCTTTCAAAGTTCATAAAGAGATGGTCGCTCGCGAAAAGAGCGATGCCGATATCGAGCGGATTGAGATTAGGACCCACGAGGCCTGCATTCGAATTATCGATAAAAAAGGCCCGCTAAGAAATCCCGCCGATCGAGATCACACCATCCAATACATGGTCGCAATCCCACTTATCTTCGGACGTTTAACAGCACGTGACTACGAAGATGATATTGCGGCTGACCCACGAATTGATGCGCTACGTGAGCGGATGCACTGCGTTGAAGATCCACAATTCACCAAGGACTATCACGATCCAGAGAAGCGCTCAATCGCGAATGCCGTCACTGTGTTCTTTAAAGATGGAACGAAGGTTGATGAGATATCAATCGAATACCCTGTAGGCCATAAGCGCCGCAGAGATGAAGGAATTCCGCTTTTAATTGAGAAATATCGGACCAACATTGCTCGGATTTTTGATAAGTCCCAGCAAGAGAAAATCGCTCAGTTGACCCTTGATTACGAGAGGCTAGCAAGCACTCCGGTCAACGAACTCATGGAGTATTTCGTAAAGAAGAGTTAGCGGTTTTGGGGGAATCCCAGATTAATTCCGCCATGACTTGGATCAAGCCATCTGCTTGTAACGACCTTGCCACGGGTGAAGAAATGGACTCCTTCAGTGCCATGAGCATGGGTGTCGCCAAATAACGAACTCTTCCAACCGCCAAATGAGTAGTAAGCAGTAGGTACCGGAATGGGAACATTAATTCCAATCATTCCAACCGTCACTTCATTCTGGAATCTACGCGCTGCACCACCATCATTAGTGAAGATGGCCGTACCGTTTCCATATCGATGACTATTGATCAGAGCTAGACCTTCGTCATAACTCTTTACTCTGACTACAGATAAGACTGGTCCAAAGATTTCATCGGTGTAAATGGACATGTTTGGCTTAACATGATCAAAGAGAGTGGGTCCGAGCCAGAAACCATTTGCAGCGCCATCTACATTTGGATTACGCCCATCTACAACTAACTTTGCACCCTCTCGCTCACCAGCATCCACATAGGAAGCAACCTTGTCACGATGTACCGAGGTAACTAGCGGTCCCATATCGGCGCCAGCGCTTCCATCACCGGTGCGAAGTTTGCTCATACGTTCAGAAATCTTTTTAACTAGTTCATCGCCGATTGGTTCAACAGCTACAAGTGCAGAGATAGCCATGCAACGCTCGCCAGCAGATCCAAATCCGGCATTAACGGCGGCATCTGCGGCAAGATCTAAATCAGCGTCAGGAAGGACCAACATATGGTTCTTAGCGCCACCGAGCGCCTGAACTCGCTTGCCCACTTTTGTGCCGTTCTCGTAAATGTATTGAGCGATCGGAGTTGAACCTACGAATGAAACAGAGGCGATATCTGGGTGCTCCAAGATGCGATCTACCGCCACTTTATCTCCGTGAACTACATTGAATACGCCATCTGGAAGTCCCGCTTCTTTCCAGTAAGAAGCCATCAATAACGAAGGTGTTGGGTCCTTTTCGCTGGGCTTCAAGATGACTGCATTTCCTGTAGCTATTGCGATCGGGAAGAACCACATAGGAACCATCGCGGGGAAATTAAAGGGCGAGATGATTGCAGAAACGCCGAGTGGTTGGCGGATGGAGTAAACATCAATACCGGTCGAGACTCCTTCGCTATATCCGCCCTTTAGAAGGTGCGGGATACCGCAAGCAAACTCGACGACTTCAAGTCCTCGGGTCACTTCACCAAGAGCATCCGATAAAACTTTTCCATGTTCAAGGGTGATTGCTTTAGCCAACTCTTCCTTCTTTACATTAACAATCTCTCTAAATGCAAATAGGACTTGAGTTCGTTTGGCAAGAGAAGTATTGCGCCACTCCGCTGCCGCTTGTTTTGCAGCAGCTACAGCTTCGTCAATAACTTCCGTATTTGCAAAATCAACCTTTGCGCTCACCTCGCCGGTGGCAGGATTAAATACTTCCCCGCTTCGTTGAGCGCTACCGCTCCAGGAAGAACCATTGATGTAATGAGTGATTCGCTTTGTGCTCAAGATCAATCCTTACCTTCGTAGTACTTGGCGATGCTGGCTAGCGCTTCATCAATAATCGCAATTCCTTCTTTAGCTTCCGCCTCAGTGATATTGCAAGGAGGGACAACATGCATACGATTGAAATTGGTGAATGGCATAAGGCCACGCTTCTTACATTCAGCTACTAATTCACTCATCGCCGGGCTAGTACCGCCGTAAGGAGCGAGCGGAGCACGTGTGGTGCGGTCACTTACTAGATCCATCGCCCAGAAAACGCCTTGGCCACGGACTTCTCCAATTAACTTGTGTTTTTTCTGAAGTTCACGAAGCCCTGGTCCGATGACTTTCTCACCAATTTCGGCAGCCTGTTCCACAATTTTCTCTTCCTTCATTACATCAATAGTTGCTACAGCAGCGGCGCAGGCGAGTGGATGTCCAGAATAGGTAAGTCCGCCTGGGAAAACCCGGTCGTTAAAGGATTCCGAGATCGGCGTAGAGATAACTACTCCACCAAGTGGGACGTAACCAGAGTTCACACCCTTGGCAAAGACGATTAAATCGGGTTCAACTGATGAGTGCTGATAAGCGAACCACTTTCCAGTTCTTCCAAAACCAGCCATTACTTCATCAGCGATCCAGAGAATTCCATACTTATCACAGAGGGCACGAACGCCTTCTAAGTAACCCTTTGGCGGAATAAGAACGCCAGCAGTACCCACAACAGATTCGATAAGGATGGCGCCAATAGTCTTAGCGCCCTCGAAAATGATCGTGTTCTCTAAATGCTCGAGCGCACGAGCACACTCTTCCTCTTCTGAATTTGCCCAGAATGCGCTGCGGTATAGGTAAGGTCCAAAAAAATGCACATGACCGTAAGTGAACTCATTGGGCCAGCGGCGCGGATCTCCGGTAGCCGAGATGGCTGCGGAGGTATTGCCGTGATAAGACCGATAGAAAGAGAGAATCTTGTGGCGTCCGGTAAAGAGTCGAGCCATGCGAATTGCATTCTCAACTCCATCTGCTCCACCATTGGTGAAAAAAACTTTAGAAAACTTAGAACCTGCTAGCTCAACAATTCTTTTGGCTGCTTCACTTCTAACGTCATTTGCTACCTGTGGTGCAACGGTTGCAAGCAGATCTGCTTGTTTCTTAATGGCATCAATTACCTTGGGATGTTGGAATCCAATGTTTGTAAAAACTAACTGGCATGAGAAATCTAAGTACTTCTTACCCTCAAAATCCCAGAAGTAGGAACCTTTTCCACCAGCAACTGGCATGGGTGAGATCTGTGCTTGTGCTGACCAAGAATGAAAGACATACTTTCTATCTAAATCAAATACTTCTTTGCCACGTGCTGGGTTAGAAGGAATCTCAGACATATAGCAATCTAATCACTTGCCCCGGCTTGCTTCAAACACTACGTAGTTCTTGGAGGACTTCTAGGGCCGTTACAGATGTGAATTTCTTCGCAGCCTGGCGCCCGGCTTTCGAATGTAATGCGACTGCATCGCAGACGAGTTTGAATGCATCCTCTCCATCCTTGGTGGAGACTAGAAATGATCCGATTAGACCTGCTAGGACATCACCCGTTCCAGCTGTAGCTAATTCTGGTCCACCAATGGAGTCAACAAATATGCGATTGCTATCTGCAACTACGGTTCCTGGTCCTTTAAGAACAACAATCACTCCGAACATTCTTGCAATTTCCTGAGCAAAAGCTTCTCTTGGTCCGGCCAATTGAAGTCCAAGATGTTTTAGCTCACCCTCATGCGGCGTGATTACCGTGAGGGCAGAGCGTTTCTTTTGAGACTTTATCTCTGCAATTGCTGAGCCATCTAGGACTAATGGAATGTCTGGAATTGCAGCGAGAGTTGCTCCACCTGGGCCGACGACTAGCGAATCCACCTTTTCGTTGGTTAATTTTGTTATCGGTACAACATCTGGGTAATGACTAACAATCAGATCTCGAAGTACAGCATCACTATTCAAGTACTTTACAAAACCGGCATTCCCACGACGAGCGCCACCGACGGCAAGAAGCGCAGCTCCTGGATATTGTTTAGAGCCGGCAGAGACCGCGACCACACCGCGTCTGTACTTGTTATCGGTTTGAGAGAGTTTCCGCCGCGACATGGGTGCACTCTAGATTCTTTGGACTCGAAAGGCACTCATCGCAGAGTAGGTATAGCTGGTGACAAGACTGGTTCGCACAATTCGTAAATGACTTAGTGGGGGAGCCACACTGATCGCACTCGCCGATAATTTTGGTGTCATCTGAAAAGTCCACAGTCATCCGACCATCGAAGGTGTAGAGAGAGCCTTCCCAATATCCCTTATCTGCGAACTTCTCACCGTAGCGAACTATGCCTCCAGCAATCTGATAAACCTCTTCAAAGCCGCGCTTCTTCATCACAGTTGAAAGAATTTCACAGCGAATTCCACCCGTGCAGTAAGTGACAATCGGTTTCTTCTTTAGATGGTCAAACTTTCCACTTTCAATTTCAGCTACAAAATCCTTAGTAGTCTTAACATTCGGAACAACCGCATTTTTAAACTTTCCTACTTTGGCTTCGTAGGCATTTCGGCCGTCGAAGAAGACCACTTCATCACCTTTAGCATCAATTAACTGGTGGACTTCTTCTGGAGTCAAATGAGTACCGCCATTAATCACGCCACTTAAATCTACTTCGATCTCATCGGCTACACCAAAGGAAACTAACTCATCGCGGACCTTAACGCTTAGTCTTGGAAAATTATCACCAGTTCCGTCGGACCATTTAAAATCTATTTTCTTGAAACCAGGATATTGCTTAGTTTGTTTCACATATTTCTTGAGCGCTGACATATCGCCGCCCAAAGTTCCATTTATTCCATGTTTAGAGATGAGGATTCGCCCCTTTAGTCCAAGGGAATCGCACAACGTTGTCTGCCAAAGGCGCACGGCCTCTGGATCAGTTACGGGAGCAAAGCCGTAGTAAAGGATGATTTTCTGCAACTCTGTCTTCACCCGAGAATTGTAATGGCCTCGCAAAATCCTCTATTTCAGCGGTTGCGAGATTTATACGAGGTTAATTTCGCATTGAGGTTGATAATAGGGGCATGGGAAGAGCAACCTCGAATCGCATCTTGGCCTTAGTGATAATTTCCGCTTTGATTTTGAGCGCTGTCTCAGCGTTGGTCTCTGCGCTTCGAGAGGATGTGAAATTCTCGGCGAATTCGCCTGAGGGCGTTGTTCAGATGTATTTGACTACACTCATAGAAGGTAAGAATGATCAAGCCGCCTCTTACTTTGCTATCGACTCAACATGTGACGCTTCCGATATTGATCGAACGTATATCTCCGAAACGCTTCGAGTCAATCTAGTTTCAACTTCCATCGATGGCGATAACGCTTACGTGAAAATTGATGCAAATACCGGTTCCAGCGGTCCATTCGATGATGGGTACACAGAATCTCATACCTACCGCTTGACTAGAGAGTCTGGGAGTTGGCGGATTGAAGGAATTCCCTGGCCACTCTGGGATTGTGGGACTTTAAACAAATGATTGCCGCGATTTTCATTCAAGTTCTCTTTCTCGGTTTACTTTTTTTCGGCGCCTACAAGTTATTTAGCCGAGGAGGAAGACGCGGAGGTGGCGAATTCTCCATCCGACGTCTCTTTCATTACTCACTTCTATATTTTTCGGTAATCGTAGCTGGCTTTGGCGTCAGCGGACTTTTGGGCAGGACGTTGGATTTCGGTCAAGTGATTGCAGAGAGTAGGACGGATCTTGCCCGAAATCTCTCCTTTGCAATCGTAGGAGTTCCACTCGTCTATCTATTTGCGCGCTGGTCAAGTAAAAACCTCAGAGATGATTCAACTGAGCGAAGCTCTCTAGCCTGGCAGGCCTATTTAACAATCACCTCAATCACATCACTTGTGATTGCGCTAAATGGATTACATGACACCCTTTCCTGGTTAATTGGTAATGATCCATATCGGGGAGATGCAATTTCGAAACTCTTGGTCTGGTCAATAATTTGGATTTTCCATCTACGCCTCTCAGCTCAAGCCGGCGAGGCTAATCGAGCTCAATACTTGATTGGCTCAGTAATAGGACTATCTATTCTCGCCGTTGGCCTCGGTGGGGTAATCGCCAACTCACTAGAAGCACTTATAAATACAAGTAAAGAGGTCATCTCGATAGAGCGAACCAATCCGATCGTAAACAGCTCAATAACAGTGCTACTGGGCGCCCCAGTCTGGGTTATCTACTGGCTTAGGGGTGCGCTTTCTTTCACGCGTGATTTCCTATGGCATGCCTATATTTTTCTTGCAGGGATTGCAGCAAGCTTCATAACAACAGTTGTCGGGTTTAGCGTCGTTCTCTATGACGTTCTGGTTTGGTTTTTTGGTGATACCGGCAACGAATCAGCAACTCAGCATTTCTTTACTAGTGCAAATGCCGTTGGAGCAGCTCTTAGTGGATTAGCAATCTGGAGTTATCACCGTGCACTAATTCAAGAAGAGAGTGAGCGAACTGAACTTAGACGCATCTATGAATACATAGTTACCGGAGTTAGTCTGATTGCCGCATCACTTGGAATCATGATGATTATCGTCGCGGCAATTGAAAGTATAACTCCGAACGATATTGCAAGCGCTAGCGAAGGAACGAACTCATTAGTTTTGGCAATGACCCTTTTAATTGTTGGCGCACCTTTTTGGTGGGGTTTCTGGAATCGGCTTGAGAGAGCTGTCTTAAAAAATCAATCCGATCTTTCATCCCCGACGCGAAGAATCTATCTTTTGATGCTTTTCGGAGTAGCGGGCGTGGCTGCTGTAGTTTCGCTAATTACAGCAATCTTCTTATTCTTTGACGACCTTCTAAATTCCGAATTAGCTCAAACTACTTTTCGGGATATGAGATTTGCGTTCGGAATCCTGATTACAAATGCGGCTATTTCCGGATATCACTGGACCATTTACAAGAGTGAGCGCGACACTCCGGTTGAGAATTTCCGTCGAGGAAGGCATATAACTCTCGTAGGACCTAGTGACGCCCACATAGTTCAACTCTTGAAAGAGCAGCTAGGTGGAAATGTTCAACTCTGGGTCTCGCCCGATTCTGGCTCGCCCTGGAATCTCCAAGAGCTCGTTGACCTAATTGATACAACTGAGGGAGAGGAATTACTAGTTATAAATGAGAAGCGAAAATTAAGAGCGATTGAGATTCATCACTAACTCTTTAAGTTCTCACGGACCATCGCAATCAAAAGCTTCTCATCTACAGTCCAATCTGAAGGCACACGCACTGTCTTCTTATTAACAACGTAGCCCTCAAGCATCGGGGCAACCTTCTTCAAGACTTTTGGATCCCAGGGCGCGATGGTTAAATGATTCTTCGAAGCAGAACAGCCGAAAATATACTTCTCACCATTTTTAAGCATGGGTTGATTCCACGAAATCACAAGTTCGAGTTTTGGATACTTCTTTTGAATGACGCTAAAGATCTTGCGCATCGTCTTTGCCTTCTCTTTTTCAAGTTTGGCAAAGTAATCCTTGGGCGATTCATATCTTCGTGAGCTCGTTGAGCCCCTCGAAAACATCACTACGGCATTAGCATGGGCACGAGTGAATCCATAATTATCTTGTAGAAATGCCATCTGTTCAGGGTATTTCTTCCCTGACAATTTTTTCATCTCGGCAAACCAATAACTCATGGGCTCGCCATATTTCTTTTCAATAGCTGGGAAGTAGTTCTCGCGCTTTGATTTATCTATTGCCACAGTCCTAAAGGGTACTCGTATACTTAATTGATGATTGACCTACGGGCTAGAGAATTTATTGAAAACCCGTATCCATCACTAGCCCAACTTCGAGCTGAGGGTAGACCGGTCTGGCATCCCGAACTTGGAATGTACCTGGCTGCCACGCATCAAGATGCGAGCGAAGTGCTTAGAAGCAAATCATTGGGCCGAATCTATATTGCGAGGTCTCCAGAAGCTGATTGGCAGACATTTAATTGGCTCCACTCCGAATCAATACTCGAGAGTGAACCACCGAAACATACGCGCTTACGTAGTCTAATTTCGAAGGCATTTAATCGAAGTCGAATTGAATCACTGCGTACAAAAATCGAAGAAATCGTAGAAGAGCTGCTCAATGAGATATCAGAGGGCGAAGAAAACTTTGATCTGATTTCGCAGTACGCAGAACCACTTCCAGTAAGGATTATCGCTGAGCTCCTTGGTTTTCCAAGAGATGAAGAGCACCTACTGCGCCCGTGGTCTCAAGCCATCGTAAAAATGTATGAAGTGGGATCTACTGAAGAAGCGAAGAGAGCTGCACAACAAGCTGCCACTGAATTCTCTCAATATGTCCACGACCTTATGTTGGAGCGAAAGGCAAAACCCGGGGCCGACTTAATCTCTGAGCTTGCTCAAGTTGAAGAAGCAGGAGAGAAACTGTCCACCAACGAGCTAATCGCAACCTGCGTCTTACTTTTAAATGCTGGCCACGAAGCAAGCGTCAATGGGTTTGGAAATGGCATGGTTGCTCTCTTTAATGATGAGGGACAGTATCGATTGCTTTTCAGTAGTCCCGAAAAGTATGGAGATACCGCTATTGAAGAGTTCTTGAGATTTGATTCGCCGTTACAGCTCTTTGATAGAACAGCAAAAGAGGATGTAGAAATTGGTGGGGTGCTGATCAAGGAGGGCGAGAAAATCGCAAGTCTTCTGGGCGCTGCTAATCGAGATGAAGGCGTCTTTGAAAATCCAGATTCGATGGACATAACCCGCACCCCAAATCCTCACATCAGTTTTGGTGGCGGAATTCATTTCTGTATTGGTGCACCGCTTGCGCGACTTGAGATGTCAATCGCTCTTCCCGCCCTTATCAAGCGTTTCCCGGAATTAAAGCTTTCCAGCGGGCCAAAACGAAGAGACTCCTTTACTCTCCGGGGCTACGAAAAAGTTGAGGTGGCGAAGCAATGACTAAGTTGGCATTCGTTTCAGGTGGCAGCCGTGGCCTTGGTAAAGAAGTCGCGAGCGCACTTGTAAAGCAAGGGTATCGCGTCGTGATTATCGCTAAAGACCGCGATCGAGCCACCGCAACTTCCCAAGAATTAAATGCAGAATTCGAAATTGCTGACCTTGAAAACCAAACCCAAGCAAGAACTCTCTCGGAACAAATGCTGGTGAAGTACGGCGTCCCTCAAATTGTTGTCCTGGCTCATGGAGTCATGAGCGAGAAGATGGCTAAAACTCTTCGCACAACAGATCAGGAATGGAATCGAGTTCTTAACATTAATTTGAACTCTACTTTCACTCTGGTGAATGCATTTGGGTCAAAGATGGCAGAAGCCAGGGATGGACGAATCATTATCTTCTCCGCTTGCCTAGGCAGAATGTCGGGACCAGGTAATGCTGGTGGACTTGCGCCTTATCGAATTTCAAAAGCGGGAGTTAATGCACTTGTTAGAAACCTTGCCCATGAAACAGCTCATGGTTCGCGCGGATTCTTGATTGATGCAATCTGTCCTAATCACAGCCGTACCGATATGGGTGGACCTGATGCTCCGCGCAGCGCGGCAGAGGGCGCGGAGACTGCGATTTGGTTAGCCACTCGAGAATTCAGTGCCGGAGATATAACCGGTGTGCTCTGGGAAGATCGAGAAGTAATTCCCTGGTAAGCCTCACCGTACTTTTGAAATTCCAGGCGTACCCTAAATTCATGGAACTTTTCGACATTCTTTATCCACTGGGAGTTTTTTTCTTTGCATGGATTTGGGGCTGGTCCTTCACTCATTTCATCGATCAATAACCGCATTAAGCGCTAGTTTTAAGAACAGTTTCTACTTTCTTCTTCTTGCCAGCCGGCGACTTGCCGATCTCAATACCGGTCTTCCTTAACTCAGTCCGTAATTCTTTACGGAAAGTGTGGTAATCAACTTCCATTGCGTGGCGCTGTCCTGGACCAAAATCAAAATGGGGATGATTAATTTCATGTTCGATCGCTTTACGCATATTTCTTGGCCGTTGGTACTTTCCTAGGATCTCTTGGCAAGCTAGCTTTGCTTGATAGTCCGCCAAGGGCCAAATACAACCAATTGGTTGAAATAATCCAATAAAGTAAAGGTTTGGAAATTCCTCATGCATCATCTTTTTATAGAGGGGAACCTTTGCTAAATCTTTGAAGTCAAGAAATGATTTTTTAAAAAACGGAAACTCTGTCCAAAACCCCGTACATGCACAGATGATGTCGAACTCTTCCGAATTTCCATCAACAAAGTTCACTATCAATCCATTGAAGGACTTGATTGCGGGCATTGGTTTTATCCGGCCATGCCTTATGTAATCAAGTAAGTCAGAATTCAGGGT
>Ga0208004_1000002_pt1 | contig 86896 bp, 73 predicted proteins | sample DEB08_DNA_6_FD_184522 | JGI IMG/M metagenome (GOLD analysis project Ga0208004, IMG submission 184522) | Aqueous microbial communities from the Delaware River and Bay under freshwater to marine salinity gradient to study organic matter... | ecosystem: Environmental > Aquatic > Marine > Coastal ...
AGCGCCAAGCCTCCTCACGCCCAGTTGGCGTTAAGTAATTAGTTGGAAGAACGCTGCTCATTAACCGACCGAACCTTCCATCTGCATCTCAATTAAGCGATTAAGTTCAAGGGCATATTCCATTGGAAGCTCTCTTGCGATTGGCTCAATAAAGCCTCTAACAATCATCGCCATAGCCTCATCTTCTTCTAGTCCGCGAGACATTAGATAGAAGAGTTGGTCATCGCTAATTTTTGAAACAGTTGCCTCATGTCCCATCGTCACATCATCTTCACGGACATCAACATAGGGATAAGTATCGGAGCGAGAGATTGTGTCAATTAAAAGAGCGTCACATTTCACAGTACTCTTTGAGTGATGCGCTCCCTCTTTGATTTGAACTAATCCACGATAGCTAGTTCTTCCCCCACCACGCGCAACTGATTTAGAGATAATGGTTGATGATGTATGAGGCGCAGCATGAACCATCTTGGCTCCTGCATCTTGGTGTTGTCCCTCTCCAGCAAAAGCAATTGAAAGAGTCTCCCCCTTTGAATGCTCGCCCATAAGAAATACAGCTGGGTATTTCATAGTCACTTTAGACCCAATATTTCCATCGATCCATTCCATCGTGGCGCCTTCAGCACAAATTGCGCGTTTGGTTACCAAGTTATAAACGTTATTCGACCAGTTCTGAATTGTGGTGTATCTAACGCGAGCATTCTTTCTCACGATAATTTCCACAACAGCTGAGTGGAGCGAATCTGATGAGTAGATAGGAGCTGTGCAGCCTTCAACATAGTGAACATATGAACCTTCATCGGCAATGATTAGCGTTCTTTCAAATTGCCCCATATTTTCAGTATTAATTCGGAAATATGCCTGAAGTGGAATCTCAACATGAACGCCCTTTGGCACATAAACAAATGAACCACCAGACCAGACTGAGGTATTAAGCGCTGCAAACTTATTATCTCCAACTGGAATCACTGAGCCAAAGAATTCTTTGAAGATATCTTCATGCTCGCGTAACCCAGTATCAGTATCAAGAAAGATAACCCCTTGCTTCTCTAGGTCTTCACGGATTGAGTGATAAACAACTTCAGATTCATATTGCGCCGCAACTCCTGATACTAGGCGCTGCTTTTCAGCCTCAGGGATACCTAGGCGGTCATAGGTATTTTTAATATCTTCCGGCAGATCTTCCCAGGATGTTGCCTGCTTCTCGGTGGAGCGAACAAAGTATTTAATAGTGTCAAACTTAATCCCAGATAAATCTGACCCCCAGTTTGGCATTGGCTTCTTATCAAAGAGCGCTAATCCCTTTAGGCGAAGTTCAAGCATCCAAGCAGGTTCATTCTTTTTAGCAGAGATATCGCGTACTACCTCTTCGTTTAAACCACGTTTGCTATTTGCGCCGGCATCATTCTTATCCGACCAACCGAACTCGTAGTTTCCGATTCCCTCTAACTCTGGGTGGGCGATTTGGCTCATCGTTTACTCTGCTTTCTATTGCTGGTTTGGGTTTTCTCGATTTTCTTGCTCTTAGTTCCTAATTGGGGAATAAATGTTGTGCAAACTCCATCGCCATGGGCAATTGTTGCTAGGCGTTGAACATGGGTTCCTAATATCTTTGAAAAAGCTGCTGTCTCTTCCTCGCATAACTGAGGATATTCAGCGGCAACATGGGCTATCGGGCAGTGATGTTGGCAGAGCTCAAGCCCAATTGCTTTGGGATGAACATTTGCTGCATATCCTTCATCGCTTAAGAATTTTACTAAGCCATCAACAGAGTTCTTTGAGCCGGTTACAGTTTTCTTTGATCTACGAATAATTTCATCAGCGCGATGCTTGGCAAAGCCATCAACTAAATGTGCCCCTGCACTTGCTGCCATATATTTAAGCGCGGAGACCGCAAGATCATCATATGAATGCTCAAATCTCTCGCGCCCTTTATCACTCATCACAAATACCTTTGAAGGGCGACCTCTTAGACCTGCGCTTCTAATGTGCGGCTCTCGCTCCTCTAGAATTCCTTCGCCCACTAGCGAATCCAAATGGCGGCGAATACCAGCTGGGGTTAAGCCAAGGGAGGCAGCTAAGGCAACCGCGGTTGATGGGCCGTTTTCTAAAATGGCTCGGGCAACCTGGTCCTTAGTTCTTAGGTCCTCAGATGGGGCTAGGGTGGATTTCACAACGCAAGTGTTGCGTAATTCATGGCCAAGCGCCACTTCAAAGCGCCCATTGGCACTCTAGGGTTGGGCTATGGCCCCCCTCGCCGATAAAGCGCTACTGAAACTCTCCACTTTCATGGTCTTTACTCAATCTGCAATTGTCTTTACCGGAGCTTTAGTTCGTATCACCGGGTCTGGTCTTGGCTGCTCAACATGGCCTGAGTGCACTCCTGGCTCATATACCCCAACCCCTGATCAACCAGAGGCTCCACTACATGCCTGGATTGAATTTGGAAATCGACTCCTTACCTTCGTTCTTCTCATTAATGCTCTTGCTCTGATGTTTACTATTTTAAAGAGCGGAAAGCGTGAGTTAAGAAAATTAGGTGCGCTTCAGATACTCGGAATTTTGGCCCAAGGAGTCCTTGGTGGAATAACAGTTTTAACCGCTCTAAATCCTGCAACAGTTGCAGCTCACTTCCTGCTTTCAATAATTCTTATCGCAGGGGCTCTCTCGCTGCGCCAGAGAGCTCATGGCAAATCCCCAATTGAAATTACTCTAATACCATTAGTTACCAAACTTATCTGGCTTCACCTCTTATTAACATCCTTAGTGCTAATTGCTGGAACCATTGTCACTGGAAGCGGACCTCATGCTGGCGATAGCGCAGCTGAGAGATTTAATCTTGATTCACGGACTGTGGCTTGGATCCATGCAGACCTAGTAATAGCTCTGCTTGGCGTAAGCATCGCTTTATTAATTGCGATTCGCCTAGGTCTTGCAGGGCAGGCTCGCCAGGTCTTATCTGGGCGGATACAGATATTTCTAATTGTTGCCCTTGCCCAAGGCGGCATTGGATATATCCAATATTTCACTAAGTTGCCTGAAGCCCTAGTTGCCGCTCACATCATCGGATCTATCGCGGTGTGGTTATCCGCTTGGAACTTATTTATCTCTAGTAATCTCGGCGCTAATCTGATCGCCCGGAAAGGGTTGTAATGCAACCAGAGTTAGCGCCTTGGATAGATTTGGATGAGAAGGCAGTAGCAATTGCCAGGGGCCTTGCTATGGACGCGGTTCAAAAAGTAGGCAATGGCCATCCTGGAACTGCAATGTCTCTGGCCCCAGTTGCCTATACCCTCTTTCAGCGTTTTTTGCGCCATGACCCAAAGGATCCAAATTGGATTGCGCGAGATAGATTCATTCTCTCTTGTGGCCACTCCTCGCTAACTCTATATATTCAATTACTCTTTTCAGGATATGGATTAACTCTTGATGATTTAAAAGCTTTTAGGACTTGGGGCTCCCTTACTCCAGGACATCCTGAATATGGCCATACCATGGGCGTTGAGACAACTACTGGTCCTCTTGGTCAAGGAGTTGCTAACGCCGTTGGAATGGCGATGGCTGCAAGATACGAGCGAGGGCTATTAGATCCTGATGCGCCAAATGGTGAGAGCGTCTTTGACCATAACATCTGGGTGATCTGTAGCGATGGAGATCTACAGGAGGGAGTAAGCGCTGAAGCCTCATCTCTTGCTGGAGTGCAGGAGCTAGGAAATCTCAAAGTTATTTATGATGATAATCGCATATCAATTGAAGGTGATACTCATTATGCCTTCACTGAAGATGTCTCTATGCGTTATCTCTCCTACGGCTGGCACGTCATTGAAGTTGGTGCAAAGGCAGATGGAGATGTTGATCGAGTAGCAATTGAAGCAGCTATGAATGAGGCGCTTTCAATTACAGATAAGCCAACTCTGATTCGCCTTAGAACTGTGATTGCTTGGCCTGCCCCTAAAGCTCGCAATACTGCCAAGTCACATGGCTCTGCACTTGGCGCCGATGAAGTAGCGGCAACAAAGATTGAGCTAAATCTTCCTGCGCAAGATTTCTACTTTCCAGAAGATGTTGAGACGCATGTAAGAAGAGTCCAGGAGCGAAGTCTTAAGTTAAAGAGTAATTGGAAAGGCGAATTCTCCAAATGGCAGAGCGCAAACCCAGAGCGAGCAGCGCTACTTGAGCGATTGATAAAGCGAGATTTGCCAAGTAACTGGAGCGCAGATCTTCCCGTCTTTGCAAGTGATAAAGAGATCTCCACTAGAAAAGCCTCTGGTGATGTAATCAATGCTCTGGCTGCAAAAATGCCGGAGTTATTTGGCGGATCTGCCGATCTTGCTGAGAGCAATAACACCACAATTGAGGCAGGCGGATCATTCTTGCCTTCCACTTCCAAAATGAAGGGGGCTTCGCCTTATGGTCGAATCATTCACTTTGGAATCCGTGAACATGCAATGGGTTCGATTTTAAATGGCATAGCGCTACATGGTCTTGCTCGATGCTTTGGTGGAACTTTCTTAGTCTTTAGCGATTACATGAGAGGCGCGGTTCGCCTCGCTGTACTTATGAAACTTCCAGTTACTTTCATTTGGAGCCATGATTCAATCGGCTTAGGTGAAGATGGACCTACTCATCAACCAATTGAACATATCGCCTCTCTTAGAGCCATTCCAGGCCTTGATGTCATTCGACCCGCTGATGCAAATGAAGTCGTTGCCTGCTGGTCGCAAATCGTAAAGAGAGATAAAACTGCTGGTTTGCTTCTTTCTAGACAGAATCTTCCGGTCATTGATCGAAACCTCTATAACTCAACAGCTGAAGTTGAGCGCGGGGCCTATGCCTTAAACACAGTTGCAGCTCCTGATGTTTTAATCATTGCAACTGGCTCTGAAGTATCTATTGCGCTCAAAGCAAGTGAAGAGCTAGCTCATAGCGGAATTAAAGCTCGAGTCATTAGCGCGCCATGCCTGGAATGGTATCGAGAGCAAGATCAAGAATATAAAGATTTACTAATGCCAAAATCAGTCAAAGCTCGAGTTAGCATTGAAGCAGGTATTGCTCAAGGCTGGCATGAATTTATTGGTGATTGCGGCGTTGCTTTGAGCTTGGAACATTTTGGCGCTTCAGCCTCTGCTCCGGTGTTATTTAAAGAATTTGGATTTACTCCGGAGGCAGTAGTTAAAGCTTGCCAAGAATCGATGGCAAAGAGTTCTAAATGAGTAAAACGCTAGCTCAGATAAGCCAAGCTGGGACCTCAATCTGGCTCGATGATTTATCTCGAGAGCGAATGATTGATAATGGAAAGTCGCGCTCCTTGAAATCACTTATAGCTGAAGAATCCGTTGTTGGCGTGACTACTAACCCTGCGATTTTCTCAAGTTCAATATCGCATTCCTCACTCTATAGCGATGATTTAAAGGCTTTGGCTGCCAAGGGTTATTCGGCTGAGCAGATTATTACTGAACTAACCTGCAGCGATGTTGCTAAGGCATGCGATCTATTTAAGGAAGTATTTCTAGCAAGTGGCGGAGTTGATGGTCGAGTAAGTATTGAGGTAGATCCAAGATTTGCCCGCGATACGGAAAAGACTATTTCTCAAGCTCGAGATCTTTGGAAGAAGATAGATCGACCAAATCTTCTTATTAAAGTTCCCGCAACTATTGAAGGCCTTCCTGCTATCCAAACTCTAATTTCAGAGGGAATAAGCGTCAATGTAACAATAATTTTTTCAACTAAACGCTATCAGCAAGTTTTAGATGCTTTCATAAAAGGATTAGAGGATCGGGCACTTAAATCCCTTCCGCTCTCTAATATTCACTCAGTTGCATCCTTCTTCATAAGTCGGGTAGATACCGAAATTGATCCAAGACTTAAAGCAAGCACATCCAAAGCGGCGTTAGATCTGCTTGGAAAGTCAGCAATTGCCAACGCACACCTTGCATATCAGCACTTTGAAGAGGTCTTGCACTCAGATCGCTGGCAAGTGCTTGCAAAACTTGGAGGCAATATCCAAAGGCCACTCTGGGCTTCAACTGGGGTAAAGGATCCAAACTATGACCCAACCCAATATGTAATGGAACTAGTTGCGCCATTATGTGTCAACACAATGCCGGAGCAGACTTTAAATGCCGTTAAAGCTCAAGGCAAATTTAAAGGAAATAGCATCTCAGGAAAATACTTAGATGCAGCTGGAGTCATCAATCAATTAATAAGTATTGGAATAGATATTGAAGAGGTGGCAGAAAAGTTAGAGCGTGAGGGAATTGATAAGTTTATTAAGCCTTGGCTTGAGTTAATCGCAAATGTTGAGGCTGCTAGTAAATGATCAAACTCACTGGCTTTAAGCAAGGCAGGGGACTCTGGGAGAAGTTAGATAAAGCCACAATTCGCCTTGCCAATTGCGATCCAAACATTTGGGGCGAGAGCGCTTCTAAAGAAGCAGCAATAAGACTTAACTGGGTTAATCTTCCAGAAAAATCTCGCGAGCTTCTTCCTGAGCTTGATGCTCTCTCTGCTTGGTCAAGAGAATTTGGCCACAATATTTTCATTCTCTGCGGCATGGGAGGTTCATCCTTGGCACCAGAAGTGATGGCACAGGTGTATAAAAAGGAATTAGCAATTCTGGATTCCACAGATCCTGCTCATGTTAAGAAAGTTTTGGATCAAGATTTATCCAAGTCTTGCATAATTATTGGTTCTAAATCTGGATCAACTATTGAAACAGCCTCTCAGATGGCAGCAGCCAATCAGCAGTTAATTAAGCAAGGCCTAGATCCAAAGAATCATTTTGTTGTAATTACTGATCCTGGATCCCCTCTTGATATTCAAGCAAGGGAAAATAACTTGAGAGTAGTAAATGCAGATCCAAATGTCGGTGGGCGCTTTAGCGCACTTAGCGCCTATGGACTTACTCCTGCAGCTCTTATAGGCATTGATATCTCAATTCTCTTAGATGATGCTTATGAGGCATCACAGTCCTTTGCTAAGCCTGGCTCAGTGGTTACTCAAGTTGCAGCTGCTTTGGCGGATAAGTTTTTTTCATTTGCAGGATTTCTCGATACCGGCTCTAACGTTACTGGGTTGAGTGAGTGGATAGAGCAGCTAATTGCAGAGTCAACTGGCAAAGATGGCAAAGGTGTCTTACCCATAACTTTGACAAGGAAAAGCAAGCTTAACTACCCAGTAATTACCTTTGATGGAAGTGGAGAGAACAGCGTTGAAGCAAGTCTAGGTGAGCACTTTATTTTTTGGCAGTGGGTGACAGCTCTCCTAGGATATTTACTTCAAGTCGACCCATTTAATCAACCAAATGTCACAGAGGCTAAAGATAAAACTAATGCCCTGCTTTCCAGATGGAGTAAAGGGCGAGAGGAAATCACCCCAGTATTTGAAAGTGGCAGTATTACTGTTTACTCAACACTTCAAGAAGACTCTGTGGCACATTACTTAGAAAGAGCCATAGCAAACTCCAAAGGCTATTTAGCGATAATGGCTTATCTTCACCGCGGCATCGATGATCAAATTAAAGATTTAGCACCACTACTTGAGAGTAAATCAAAGCTTCCGACCACTTTTGGCTGGGGTCCAAGATTTCTTCACTCAACAGGCCAGTTCCATAAGGGTGGACCCAGCACTGGTTCATTTATTCAAGTCACCGCAGATAATGAAAATAATTGGCCAATTCCAGGAAAAGATTTTGGATTTGAGACTTTGATTATGGCTCAAGCCCTCGGTGATCTGGAAGCCTTATCCAGTAGAGGCTTTAGCGTCATTCGTTTTCACTTAAAGACTCGAAAGCAAGGTATTACAGAACTGCTTAGCGCGGCAGAAAAGATTTAATCTTCATCCTCAGCTCGTAGTTTCTTTAGCGCTGCTTCCAAAATCTTCTTAGCTTCGGCCTCCGTGCGACGCTCTTTTACATAAGCTAAGTGGGTCTTATAAGGCTCATTCTTGATTGGTGATGGTGGGTTGTTCTTATCTTGCCCAGCTGGAAAACCACATCTTGGACAATCCCACTCAGCAGGAACAACCACTGTTCCATCTTCAGCAAAGGAAGGTTTTGTTTCATGGCCATTTTGGCACCAGTAAGAAACGTGAAAGCGCGCAATAGCTTCGCCGCGTTCAGCCTCGCCCATTGGGCCTGCGCCAACGCGTGAACCTCTGATAGCACTTCCACCAGCCATTTAATTGCTCCCTTTTCTAGAGATTAATAAAACTTTTTATTTTAAAACTAAACCAAGTGCGATGATGATGGCAAACCAGAGACCGCCAACCACAATTGTGATGCGATCTAAGTTCTTCTCAACAACGGATGATCCACCATAGGTTGAGGACATTCCCCCGCCAAATAGATCTGATAGTCCGCTGCCTTTTCCTTTATGGAGCAGAACTAAGAGAATCATCAAAATGCTGGTAATCACCAGAAGGATTGAGAGGGCAAGCGACACTTATTTCTCCTTGGGTTGAATAAGGGGCAAATACTACCTAAAGGCGGTGATTCCTAACGAATCTAGGCGCTAGAGAACGCGGTGAAATTTGCATAGGCGGGCGAACTCCTCAGCATCAAGGCTAGCCCCACCAACCAAGGCCCCATCAATATCGCTCTGTCGCATAATTTCTACGATGTTTGCCGACTTCACTGAGCCGCCATAGAGAATTCTGGCATTTTGAGCAATCTCATCACTTCCAATATCAGCAAGCTCTCGGCGAATAGCTGCGCAGACCTCTTGAGCATCATCTGGAGTAGCAGTCTTCCCTGTTCCAATTGCCCATACTGGTTCATAAGCAAAAACGATCTTCTTTAAATCTGGTTTATGAAATCCCTTTAGCCCTTGACGAAGCTGGTTAATTATATAAGTTACATGTGCGCCTGATTCGCGCATTGCTAATTCCTCGCCAATACAAAAAATTGGCACCATCTCGTTATCCAAAATAGCGCGCATCTTTGCATTTATTAACTCATTACTCTCGCCATGTATTGCTCGTCGCTCAGAGTGTCCGGCTAGCACATAGGTGCAATCAAGTTTCTTAAGCATCGCACCAGAGATGTCGCCAGTAAATGCACCCGACTTTTCTGGTGAAATATCTTGAGCTCCGTAAGATAATTTGAGACGATCTCCATCAACTAAAGTTTGAACTGATCTTAAATCCGTAAAAGGCGGCAGTACTGCTACTTCAACTGCATCAAAGTCACGATCCTCTAGTGAGTATGCCAACTTCTGAGTAACAGCAATTGCTTCAAGATGATTTAGGTTCATCTTCCAATTGCCAGCAATCAGCGGTTTACGTGTGCTCATTTCTACTCCTTAGTTGGCTACTTGCTTATCTTAAGGCTATTAGTCCTGGAAGCTGCTTACCTTCCAAGTATTCAAGTGATGCTCCCCCGCCAGTTGAAATATATCCAAAATCGCTATTGCTAAAGCCAAGAGCTCTCACCGCGGCTGCTGAATCTCCGCCACCAACAACGGAAAGCCCTGAGACTTCACTTAAAGCTTGAGCAACGATCTTGGTCCCTGAGGCAAAATTAGGAAATTCAAAAACCCCCATTGGTCCATTCCAAAAGACTGTCGCGCACTCTTTAATTGCAGAAGCAAATGCATGGGCGCTCTCCGGGCCTATATCTAGCCCCATCTGATTACTTGGAATCTGATCTGCGCTTACTAAACTTGGAGATTCGTTAGCAAAAGCAGGAGCTACCCAAATATCACTTGGAAGCAAAACTCTTACTCCCAACTTTCCTGCTCGTTCTAATAATTGCTTAACCAGGTCAACAGATTCCGCTTCAAATAAAGATTTTCCAATTTCTTTTCCTTGCGCTGCAAGAAAGGTAAAGAGCATTCCCCCACCAATTGCAAGAATATTTACCTTATCAAGTAGATTTGAAATAACCCCGATTTTATCTGAGACCTTAGCTCCGCCAAGAACTACTCCGTAGGGACGCTCTGGAGATTGAGTTAGTTTCTCAAGAACAGCGACCTCTGCTGCAATTAACTTTCCTGCAGCGTGCGGAAGTAATTGGGCTAGCTCAAATACTGAAGCATGTTTTCTATGTACAGCGCCAAAGCCATCTCCCACATAGAGATCGCCTAACTTTGCTAAATCTTTTGCTAGAGCTAAACGCTCTGTCTCATCTTTACTAGTTTCAGAGGCGTTAAAACGAATATTTTCTAAGAGAAGAACCTCTCCACTCTTTAAGGCAGCAGCCTTTTCGAAAGCTTCGGGCCCTACTACCTGACTCGAAAATGCGACTTGCCTTCCAAGTAGTTCTGCTAAGCGTTTAGCAACTGGTTCAAGTGATAACTCACTTTTAATTTCACCTTTTGGTCTTCCAAGGTGAGCAATGATTACAACCGATGCACCAAGTGAGGTTAGTTCTTGAATTGTTGGAAGCGATGCACGGATACGACCATCATCGGTAATAACTCTATTTCCATCACCGCTATCTTTAAGTGGAACATTTAAATCACAGCGAAGTAGAACTCTTTTCCCTGCTGGATTTAAAGAGGATAAACCTTGAATCAAAGGCTCTTCCCAATGAAGCTCATTAAATCAACTAGGCGATTTGAATATCCCCACTCATTGTCATACCAACCGGCAACCTTTGCTTGATTGCCAATTGCCTTAGTAATCCCGGCATCAAAGATGCAGGAGTGAGGATCGGTGACAATATCGCTAGAGACGATTGGGTCTTCGGTGTAATAAAGAATTCCCTTAAGAGGACCCGCTGCAGCTTTCTTCATCGCCTCGTTAATTTCAGCAGCGCTTACCTCGCGAGAGAGCTCAACTGTTAGATCGGTTATTGATCCTGTTGGCACTGGTACACGTAGAGCGTAGCCATCAAGCTTGCCCTTCAACTCTGGAAGAACTAAACCAATTGCCTTTGCTGCTCCAGTTGAAGTTGGAATGATATTTGTTGCCGCAGCTCTTGCCCGGCGTAGATCTTTATGAGGAAAATCTAGGATTACTTGATCATTGGTATAAGCATGAACTGTGGTCATAAAGCCTCGAATAATTCCAAAGTTATCGTGCAGCACTTTAGCCATCGGAGCAAGGCAGTTAGTGGTGCAAGAGGCGTTAGAGATGATCTGATGCTTTGCTGGATCATAGGCAGAATCATTAACTCCAAGAACTAGAGTGACATCCTCATCACTTGCTGGAGCGGAGATAACTACCTTCTTTGCTCCCCCAACTAAGTGCTTCTTTGCATCAGAGGCTTTTGTGAAATGTCCGGTTGATTCAACCACAATATCTGCCCCAACTGATCCCCAGGCAAGCGCTGCTGGATCACGCTCTGCAAATACTTTAAAGCTCTTATTTCCAACAGTAATTGAATTTTCATTGTGAGAAACCTCTTGGCCAAGTCGACCAAGAATTGAGTCATATTTGAGTAGATGAGCAAGGGTGGCAATGTCGGTTAAGTCATTTACGGCAACGATTTCAAAATCAGCCTTTGATGTTAGCGCTGCGCGAAAGAAGTTACGTCCAATACGACCAAAACCATTGATTCCAACTTTTACCAAGATAACCACGCTCCATCGGATGGGCGACTAACGCCACTGTTTTAATTTTTGACCAGGCTTGCCACGACTTTGTGGACTTGGGTAAATCCTATCAGTGAATATTTGGAGAACGCTTGCCGTGATAACTTGGGCTCAAAAATTAATTGAGTAGCTCTGGTGAGAGCCCGGCCTCAGTATCTGGAATTCCTAGATCGCTTGCGCGTTTATCGGCCATCGCCAATAGGCGCCTAATTCGCCCAGCAATTGCATCTTTAGTCATCGGCGGCGTTGATAGCGAACCCAACTCTTCAAGGCTTGCCTGCCCATGAGTAATTCGTAGCTGTCCTGCTTCACGAAGATGATCTGGAATATCTTCTCCTAAAATCTCCATCGCTCTTGCAACTCGCGCAGATGCAGCAACTGCAGCTCTTGCTGAGCGTCTTAAGTTGGCATCATCAAAGTTTGCAAGGCGATTTGCGGTTGCTCTGACTTCTCTTCTCATCCGCCGCTCTTCCCAAGCCATAACACTTTCATGGGCTCCAAGACGAGTTAATAAAACTCCAATGGCATCGCCATCTCTGATTACTACTCGATCAACTCCTCGAACCTCACGAGCCTTTGCAGCAATTGTTAATCTGCGAGCGGCGCCAACAAGAGCAAGCGCAGCTTCTGGTCCTGGGCAAGTAATTTCTAGAGCCGATGATCTTCCAGGTTCAGTTAACGAACCATGAGCAAGAAATGCACCCCGCCATGCAGCTTCGGCGCAACAAATTCCTGCAGAGACAACTTGTGGTGGTAAACCTCTTACTGGACGTCCATGCGAATCAACAAGTCCAGTCTGTCTTGCTAAGTTATCGCCATCTTTAATCACTCGAACTAAATAGCGACTGCCTTTTCTTAAACCGCCAGCGCTAATAACTGCTAAATCTGAATCATGGCCATAGATATCTGCAATATCTTTTCTTATCCGTCTGGCAGCTTGGGCGGTATCAAGTTCAATCTCAACCATAATCTTTCCGGCTGAGATATGTAGCCCCCCGGCAAAGCGCAATATCGCAGAAACTTCTGCCTTTCGGCAGCAAGGCTTTGAGATAGTAAGGCGGCTTAACTCATCCTTAACCGCTGCAGTCATTGCCATGTGGGTTATCTAAGCATCTCGGCTTGAAAAATGTGGCTCAAAGTCAAAAATAATTTTTCAGTATCATGGTGATTACTTCCGGGGTGAGATGCAAGATCTGCAACAAATACCCTTCCACCCATCGCCTCAACAAGGCCCTCTAGCTCTATTAATAGCTCAGAACGAGCGGCAATTGAGCTATCTAGTAGAGCAACATCACAGTTTAGATCTGGGGCAAATCTGCGCAAGATTCTCAAATGATCTGCTGGAGAACTACCAGCCAACTCATCCCCACTGGCGCTCGGTGAGGCATCAAGATTAAGAATTATCACTTTCTTAGCCCTTGAACTCTCAAGAACCTGACGCTGTTTGGTAACTAAAAGATGTGGCAGAACACTGGAAAACCAGGAGCCTGGACCTAAGGTAATAAAGTCTGCTTTCGCAATTGCATCGACTCCTTGAGAAGTGGGCGTCGGATCATCCGGAATCAGCCTTAAATCTTCGAGGATTCCTCTTCCTTGCGCTACCTCTTGTTGTCCTCTAATTAAATGAGTGCCTTGCCAAGTTTTAAAAACTCCTTCAATGTCAAGAGGTTCTAGAGCCATTGGCAGTACTCGCCCTACAACATTTAAAAGCGCACCAACTCTATCTAACCCTTTAACCGGATCACTTTCGCTATCCCATAGCGCGGTTAATAGTAAATTGCCAAGTGCATGGCCATCTAACTCACCTTTGGAGGTGAAACGATATTGCATTATCTCTGCCCAGCTTCTGCCCCATTCATCATCTGCACAGAGCGCAGCAAGTGCCATTCTTAAATCTCCTGGCGGAAGTGAATTAAATTCTTTCCTTAATCTCCCACTTGATCCACCATTATCAGCAACAGTGACAATTGCAGTTAACTCAGTAGTGATTTTTCTTAAAGCAGATAAGGTGGCAGCAAGGCCATGGCCACCGCCAAGTGCAACAACCTTGGGGCTACTCAACGCTCCCTACCTAAATCTCTATGAATCGCGTGAGCCGAAACGCTATGTTCTGCATCAATTGCGCTGCCATTAATTCTTCTTGCAAGCTCTTCAGCAACCGCGACGCTTCTATGTTTTCCGCCAGTGCAACCAATTGCAAGAGTTATATATTTCTTTCCCTCTCTCAAATATCCCTGCCCTAAGCTATTAAAGAGAGCTAGGTATCTATCTAAAAATTCACCGACGCTCTCAGCGCTAAGGACTGCATCACTAACTTGCTTATCAAGGCCATTCATCGCCCTAAGTTCAGGTTCCCAATGTGGGTTTGGAATAAAGCGACAATCCATAACTAAATCGGCATCAACGGGAAGACCGAACTTATATCCAAAGGAAAGAACATTAACTTTTAGCGAGGCTGAAGGATCTACCGAGAATAGCTCAGCAATTTTTCTCTCTAATTGATGAACATTTAATTGCGATGAATCCACTACAAGATCTGCCCCAGAGCGAAGTTCCCTTAGTCGCTCTCGCTCTTTTTCAATACCATCGAGGATTCGGTCACTTCCTTGAAGTGGGTGGGGACGCCTAGATGATTCAAACCTTCGAACTAAAACATCATCAGATGCGTCAACAAAGATAATTTTTCGAGATATTCCCCGCTCTGCTAATTCAGCTAGGGTTTTATTCAAATCATCAAAGAATTGTCTTCCCCGCACATCAATTACCACAGCAATTGAATCATCGCTGCCTTGAGTTAAATCAAAGAGTGGAATTAATAAAGAAGGGGGCAAGTTATCTATTACATACCAGCCATGATCTTCCATAGCATGAGCCACCGTTGAGCGACCTGCCCCGCTCATTCCGGTTATAACTACTATCTCGCGTCCCATGTCTACATCATCCTAGGTGTGTCAAGAACGTTCAATTATTTCACCTGTTGAGGTATCAACGAAGTAGCCAGAAGCTGAATTAGCAAGGCCAGCGAGAATGCTTTCAGCGCTCTTAGGTCCAATTCCTGGAAGAGCTGCTATCTGCTCAAGGCTTGCTTTACTAAGGGCTGCAATAGATCCAAAGTGTTCCAATAAAACTGCCCGTCTAACCTCTCCCAAATTATCGATTTCATCAAGAAGTGATTCCAGCATTAATTTAGATCGCTTTGAGCGATGGAAAGTCACTGCAAATCTATGGGCCTCATCGCGAATTCTCTGCACCAAATAAAGAGCCTCGCTATGTCGATCAAGAATTACTGGATAGCTCTGATCAGCAAACCAGATCTCTTCAAGTCTTTTCGCAAGCCCTACCAAGGCTATATCTGTAATTCCAAGTTCAGCAAAGGCTCTGGCAGCAGCGTTAACCTGTCCCTTGCCACCATCAACGATTACTAGCTGGGGCGGATAGGCAAACTTAGGCCGCGGCCCTCCACTTAACTCTATTTCTGATAGATCTAAATCTTTCTCTGCCAGATATCTCTTAAATCGTCTAGTAATAACATGATGCATCGCCCTTGTATCGTCAAACTTTTCTTTGTCATCGATTCCAAAGCGGCGATACTCGCTCTTCTTCGCCTGTCCATCTTCAAATACGACCATAGATGCAACAACGGAGGTTCCTTGGATATTAGAAATGTCAAAGCATTCAATTCTTAATGGCAGCTCTTCCAAATTAAGTGCACTTGCTAGATCCTCTAACGCTCGCCCGCTAACTCCAGCATCATTTGCTCGCTTACTTAAAAACTGAATTAAGGCTTGGTTAGCATTTCGCTTAACCATGTCCAAGATCTCACTCTTCTCGCCACGCTCTGGCTTCTTTATAGTTACTTTATATCCAGCTCTCTCTGATAGATAATCCGCAAGAGCGCCTCCATCGATTTCCTGATTAACTAATATTTCCTTGCCAATTTCAAAATCTTGATAAACCCGATTAATACAAGCCTCAAGTAGTGAGGAATCCTCCGGCAGGTTTGCTAAATCAATCATCCAAGAGCGCGAGCTGATGACCCTTCCCGCTCTAACTCTAAATATTGAAATTGCAGCGTGGGTAATATCTTGGTGAATTGCAATGAAGTCAGAGAAGATGGAGTCCGATAGTGCGTTATCTGTTGATTCACTTGCCCGCTCTAGCGCCTCTAGTTGATCTCGCAATTTTCCGGCTCTTTCAAACTCCTCTGCTCTTGCAGCCTCAGCCATCTGATCGCGCAGAGCTTGAGTAATATCTGCTGAACCATCAGAGATAAATTCGCCTAGGCGCTGTGCAAGTATTCGGTGATCGCCTTCGGTAATTCGATCCACACATGGAGCGGCGCATTTTCCGATATCTCCTAGTAGGCAGGGACGCTTAGCTCGCTGAGCTCTTTCAAAATTGCTATTTGAACATGATCTAACTGGAAAGAGCTTTAGGAGAACATCAAATGTTGAGCGAAGCGCCCAGGCATGGGTGAAGGGGCCAAAGTAGGTGACGCCTTTCTGTTTTGCTCTCCTAGTTATGAGTAGACGTGGATATTTCTCATCCATTGTAAGAGCTAGATATGGATAGCTCTTATCATCTTTAAATTGCACATTAAAGGCAGGGTTCTCCTCTTTAATCCAGGTAAATTCCAATTGAAGCGCCTCGACCTCGCTTCTTACGAGCGTCCAATCAACTCTATTAGCGGAATGAATCATTCGATAAGTTTTCTCGCCAACGTTTTTCTGAAAGTAGGAGTTAATCCGATTCTTTAGCGATCTCGCCTTTCCTACATAGATAACTTCATCTTTTTCATTAAAGAAGCGATAGACCCCAGGTTCATCGGGAACATTCTCTGGGCGGTATGAAGCAGGATCTGCCATAGCTACTTCTTTAGTGTTTCGCGGAGGAACTTTCCAGTGTAGCTAGCGGAAACCTTTGCAATTGCCTCTGGAACTCCCTCAGCAACAATGCTTCCTCCCCCAGATCCGCCCTCCGGCCCTAGGTCAATAATCCAATCTGCGCACTTAATAACATCCATATTATGTTCAATAACAACAACAGTATTTCCAGTATCAACTAGTCTTTGAAGTACACCAAGCAGTTTCCTTACATCTTCAAAGTGAAGTCCTGTAGTTGGCTCATCAAGTACATATATTGTTCGCCCCGTTGATCGGCGTTGTAGCTCTGTTGAAAGCTTGACTCTCTGCGCTTCTCCTCCCGAAAGAGTTGGCGCGGATTGGCCAAGTCGAACATAGCCAAGGCCCACATCACAGAGCGTCTTTAGATAGCGGTGAATGGCAGGAATTGATTCAAAGAAATCTTGAGCCTTCTCAATGGGCATATCAAGAACTTCAGCAATTGTCTTGCCCTTGTAATGAACCTCTAAAGTCTCTCTGTTATATCTTGCTCCATGGCAGACTTCGCAAGGCACATATACATCAGGTAAAAAGTTCATCTCAATAGTGATAGTTCCATCACCAGAGCAATTCTCACATCTTCCACCTTTAACATTAAATGAGAAGCGTCCCTGTTGATAGCCACGCACTTTTGCTTCACTTGTTTCCGAAAATAGCGCACGAATCTTGTCAAAGACTCCAGTGTAGGTAGCAGGGTTTGAGCGCGGAGTTCTGCCAATCGGTGATTGATCTACGTGAACGACTTTATCGAGTTGATCGATACCAGCAATGCTTCTGTGGCGACCAGGAACTATTCGAGCTCCGTTTAACTTATTTGCAAGCACGGAATAGAGAATGTCGTTTACCAGGGTGGATTTTCCAGAGCCGCTGACTCCTGTAACGGCAACGAAAACTCCGAGTGGGATAGTTACATCAACATTTCTTAAGTTATTTTCCTTCGCTTCCTTGATGGTCAGAACTCGCTTTGCGTTAATCGCTCGTCGCTTCTTAGGGATATCTATTTTTGACCGACCTGATATGTAGGCTCCAGTGATTGACTTCTTAGAATCAATTAGGGCTTGGTAATCCCCTGATACGACAATCTCTCCGCCATGCTCTCCCGCACCTGGACCAATATCAACGATCCAGTCTGCAGTTCTAATCGTCTCTTCATCGTGTTCAACGACAATTAAGGTATTTCCTAGGTCTCTAAGATGCGTCAAAGTCTCTATCAGGCGCTTATTATCTCTTTGGTGAAGACCGATACTTGGTTCATCAAGAACATAGAGAACTCCAACTAAGCCTGAACCAATCTGAGTTGCAAGGCGAATTCTCTGCGCCTCACCTCCAGAGAGCGTCGCTGCAGGTCTTGCAAGAGTCAAGTATTCGAGTCCAACATCAAGTAAAAACCCAAGTCGAGCATGTACTTCCTTCATTACGCGCTCAGCGATTTTCGCCTCACGCGATGCAAGTTTTAAGCCCTTTAAAAACTTCGCGCAATCCTCAATTGAAAGCTCGCATATTTCCGCGATGTTTTTGCCGCCTAAGGTAACAGCCAAGACCTCTGGCTTTAGACGAGAACCCTTACAGGCAGGACATGGGATTTGGCGCATATAGGCTTCAAATCTCTCTCTGCTGTAATCACTATCAGTTTCTGAATGCCTGCGATGAACAAAAGGAATGACTCCTTCAAATCCTGTTGAGTAATTTCTTACTCGGCCGTAGCGATTCTTGTATTTAACATGAACTTCATATTCATAGCCATTTAAAATTGCATCTTTTGCTTTAACAGAGAGTTTGCTCCAGGGGGTATTTAGGGAGAACTTAACATCTGCAGCTAGTGCCTCCAAAAGATTTATAAAGTAGTCAGAGGACTGCCCACCTGACCAAGGAGCAATTGCGCCATCATTTATTGATATTGAGTCATCTGGAATCACTAGCTCTTCATCAACTTCAAGTTTTGAACCAATGCCGGTGCACTCAGCGCAGGCCCCAAATGGTGAATTAAAAGAAAAAGATCTTGGCTCCATCTCCTGGAATGAAAGTCCACAATCATGGCAAGCTAAGAGCTCACTATAAGTTCGCTCTTTATCTGCCCCTTTTGCATCAACAAAATCTAGAGTCACAAGGCCATTAGCCAGCTTTAAAGCTGTTTCAATTGAATCCGTTAATCGCTGCCTTCCCTCGGGCTTGGCAGTTAAACGATCGATTACTACTTCGATGGTGTGCTTTTCTTGTTTTTTTAGTTTTGGAGCCTCGGTTAAGGCAACTGTTGTTCCATCAACTCTGACTCTTGAGTATCCCTGAGCAATGAAATCTTTGAAGAGATCAACAAACTCTCCCTTTCGCGCCCTAATGACAGGTGCTAGTACTTGAAACTTAGTCTCTGCTGGAAGCTCCAGGATTTGATCAACAATATTTTGTGGGGTCTGTTTTGCAATCTCTTTTCCACACTTTGGGCAATGTGGCTTTCCTGCTCTGGCGAAGAGAAGACGAAGATAGTCATAGACCTCAGTAATAGTTCCAACTGTCGATCTTGGATTTCGATTAGTTGATTTTTGATCAATGGATACAGCTGGAGATAGTCCCTCAATGAAGTCAACATCTGGCTTATCCATCTGTCCTAGGAATTGGCGCGCATAGGCAGAAAGAGACTCGACATAGCGCCTCTGGCCTTCAGCAAATATTGTGTCAAAGGCAAGAGATGATTTACCAGATCCAGATAGCCCGGTAAAAACAATCATTGCATTTCTTGGAAGATCAAGGGAGACATTCTTTAGATTATGTTCTCTTGCACCACGAACAATTAAACGATCTGCGCTCATCACATACCCCCTTCCTGCATCCCTCGAAGCTCCCTCTTTAACTCTTTTATCTCGTCTCGCAAACGTGCTGCAAGTTCAAATTGCAATTCAGATGCTGCATTTCTCATCTGCTCGGTTAGAGAATCGATTAGTCCCAATAACTCTGCAAGCGGTAAGGCTACGAGTGATTTGGCATGCACGCCAACTGGAGTCTGACTCATTCCGCGCTTCTTATTTCCAGCCAGCAAAGCGTTGGTGTCATCGCTCTCCTCAGCGATTAAATCGGTGATGTCTGCAATCTTCTTACGAAGCGGCTGAGGATCAAGCCCTGCTGCTAGGTTATAGGCCACCTGTTTTGCTCTTCTGCGATTAGTTTCATCGATTGCTCTAGTCATGGAATCAGTGACCTTGTCGGCATACATATGAACTTCGCCTGAAACATTTCGGGCAGCGCGTCCAATAGTTTGAATTAGTGAGCGAGTTGAGCGCAGGAATCCCTCTTTATCGGCATCGAGAATTGCAACAAGTGATACTTCGGGAAGATCTAAGCCTTCACGTAGCAAGTTGATTCCGATTAGAACATCGTATTCACCAAGCCTTAATTCTCTAAGCAGTTCCACTCTTCTTAAAGTATCAACCTCTGAGTGCAAATATCGAACCCGGATTCCAGCATCTGTAAAGAAGTCAGTTAAATCCTCTGCCATCTTCTTTGTTAGAGTTGTAACTAAGACCCGCTCATTCTTCTCAGCTCTTATCTTAATTTCTGACATTAAGTCATCGATTTGATTCTTTATTGGTTTCAGTACAATCTTGGGATCGACAAGTCCAGTCGGCCTGATAACCTGCTCAACAAATACTCCGCCTGTTTTCTCCATCTCATAGGGGCCAGGAGTTGCTGAGAGATAAACCTTCTGTGGGGTTCGCTCTAGAAATTCGGCAAACTTTAAAGGACGGTTATCAAGAGCGCTTGGCAAGCGGAAACCATGCTCCACAAGCGTTCTCTTTCTTGATGCATCGCCTTCATACATCGCCCCAATTTGTGGAACAGTGATATGAGATTCATCAATGACGCAAAGGAAATCCTCTGGAAAGTAATCAAGTAGACAGTTAGGGGCAGAGCCTGGCTCTCGAAAATCTATATGCCTTGAGTAATTCTCAATTCCAGAACAGAAGCCAAGCTGCAGCATCATTTCAATATCAAATGTGGTTCGCATTCTAAGCCGCTGGGCCTCAAGTAGCTTATTAGTCTTCTCTAACTCTTTAAGGCGAACATCTAGCTCAGCTTCAATATTTGCAATAGCGCGCTTCATCGTCTCAGGTCCTGCTGAGTAATGAGTAGCTGGAAATATGAATACTTCTTTAACGTCACTAACAATTTCACCGGTTAGTGGATGTAATGTTGTTAAGCGTTCAATTTCATCACCAAAGAATTCAATTCTGGTGGCTAGCTCTTCATAAACTGGAATAATTTCAACCGTATCACCACGAACTCTAAAGGTTCCCCTTTCAAAGGCCATATCGTTTCGCTTGTACTGGATATCTACAAAGCGTCTAAGTAAAACATTTCTATCAATTTTTTCTCCCACAGCTAAAGTGATCATTCGATCGATATACTCCTGTGGGGTACCAAGGCCGTATATGCATGAGACCGAAGCAACAACTATTACATCGCGCCTAGTTAAAAGTGAGTATGTGGCAGAGTAACGAAGACGCTCAACTTCAGAATTAACTGAGGAGTCTTTCTCTATGAAGGTATCAGTCTGCGGGACATAGGCCTCAGGTTGGTAATAGTCGTAATAAGAGACAAAGTATTCAATGGCATTATTTGGCATCAGCTCTTTAAACTCATTTGCAAGTTGAGCTGCAAGAGTTTTATTTGGCGCAAGAACCAAGGTTGGACGCTGAACTGCCTCAATTAGCCAGGCAGTTGTTGCAGACTTTCCAGTTCCAGTAGCTCCGAGTAAGACCACATCGCTCTCACCACCATTAATTCTGCGAGTCAACTCTGCAATCGCATCAGGTTGATCTCCTGCTGGCTTAAAATCGCTGATTACCTCAAAGGCCCGATTAGCTCTTGGCGTTGATGTAACTGCCCGCGCCATATTACAAACCTTGCTTCTGAGCTCTAGGCAGGAGCTCGTTGGCCATTAACGCCTCCACTGCCCGAGTTAACTCATCGATGCTGCCATCATTCCTAATGATGTAATTAGCTATCTTCTCCCGCTCCAAATCACTGACTTGAGCTGCCATTCTCTGGGTGATCTCGTAATCCTTTAAACCCCGCAAACGTAAACGCTCACGTCTTATTTCCTCATCAGCTGAGACTGTTACAACATAGTCAAATCTCTTAGCGCCATCACCTTCAACAAGTAAGGGAATTTGATTAATTAAAATGGCCCCGCTCGGCAGCTTCTTTGCTAGCTTCTCAGCAGCTTCTCGAACCAGTGGGTGAATTATTGATTCTAATTTCTTTCGTAAATCGGTTTTATCAAAGACAACTGCTGCCAATTTTGAACGATCTATCTGTCCTTCACTTAAAATTGAGTCGCCAAAGGCGTTAACAACTTCCTCATATCCCGGGCTTCCTCGTTCAATGACTTCACGGGCTAATTGATCCGAATCGATAACTAAGGCGCCAAGTTCTTCCAGAATCTCACCAACCAGGCTCTTACCTGATCCGATCCCGCCCGTTAACGCAACTCTTAACACTGCTTCAGCCTACCTAGAAAAATAAAACTGGGCCCTTCAAAGAAGGACCCAGTGATTTAAAACGGGGCAGAGTTACTCGGCTTCTGGGGTAGCAACTGAGGCAGCTGCAGCATCGGCTGCTTGAGCCTCCGCCTTCTGCTTCTTATGAGCCAAGAATCTAGTTTGAGCTTCAGCATATTGCCGCTCCCACTCTTGGCGCTGTGTTTCATATCCTGGCTGCCACTCCTGGGTTGAAGCATCAAAGCCTTCAGGATAAATAAAGTTTCCATTTTCATCATAGCGAGCTGGCATTCCGTATTGCGTTGGATCAAAAGCTTCAACTGCAACATCTTGTCCCTCATTTGCTTGCTTAAGAGAAAGTGAGATGCGGCGGCGCTCCAGATCAATATCGATAATCTTTACAAACAAAGAGTCTCCAACTTGAACTACCTGCTCTGGAATTTCAACGTGGCGCTCTGCTAGCTCTGAGATGTGAACTAAACCTTCGATTCCATCGAATACCTTTATAAAGGCGCCGAATGGAACTAGCTTTGTAACCTCACCCGGCACTACCTGATTGATAGTGTGGGTGCGAGCAAATGCCTGCCATGGATCTTCCTGTGTTGCCTTGAGGGAAAGTGAAACTCTCTCACGCTCAAAATCAACTTCCAGAACTTCAACAGTAACCTCATCGCCAACGGCAACAACTTCACCTGGATGATCGATATGTTTCCAAGAGAGCTCAGAGACGTGGACAAGACCATCAACGCCGCCAAGATCTACGAATGCACCAAAGTTAACGATTGATGAAACTACACCTTCGCGCACTTGACCCTTGATTAACTGATTAAGGAAAGTTGTGCGGGATTCAGATTGGCTCTGCTCTAAAAATGCTCTACGGGATAGAACTACGTTGTTACGGTTCTTATCAAGTTCAATAATGCGGGCTTCAATTTCTTTTCCAATATATGGCGAGAGATCTCTAACTCGGCGCATCTCAACAAGCGATGCTGGAAGAAAACCTCTTAGGCCAATATCAACAATTAATCCACCCTTAACAACTTCAATTACTGTACCCGTGACAACTTCATCGCGCTCTTTCTTGCCTTCAATATCGCTCCAGGCTTTTTCATACTGCGCGCGCTTCTTAGAAAGTATTAAGCGACCCTCTTTATCTTCCTTCTGCAGAACTAGGGCTTCAACGCGATCTCCAACTTTTACCAATTCACTGGGATCAAGGTCATGGCGGATCGAGAGCTCTCTAGCTGGAATTACACCTTCAGTTTTATAACCAATATCAAGTAGGACTTCGTCGCGATCTACCTGGACTATTACGCCAGAGACTAGATCTCCATCATTGAAATTCTTTATTGTGCCTTCGATTGCGGCGAGAAAATCTTCTGCATTTCCAACATCGTTTACTGTTATTTGAGTTGACAAGGTACTCCGTGGGGAATTTTTCTAGTAGGGCACGCACAAAGTCCGACTCCATCTACTTGTAGATTTTCTACTAGCAAAGGGGCGCTTCCTACTACGTCCGAGGATGCACAGGAACCTTAAGCGAGGGCGTAAATCTACTTTCTAATGCGCTTATCGGTCAATTTGAGGCTAATGGGCTGCTAAATCCCAACTCTTTCCAAAGCCGATATTGACATCAAGTGGAGCCTTTAGCTCAAAAGCACTTCCCATCTGCTTTCTTACCAATTCTTCCATGACCTCATGCTCACCCTTGGCGATTTCAAAGATCAATTCATCATGGACCTGAAGTAATAGCCTTGATGATAACTTCTTACTCTTCATGGCTTTTTCAACATTTAGCATTGCAACTTTAATAATATCTGCAGCAGATCCTTGGATTGGAGCATTAAGAGCCATCCGCTCTGCCATTTCACGTCTGCCACGATTTTCATGGTTTAGATCAGGTAGATAGCGCCTTCTGCCCAGAATCGTTTCGGTATAGCCTTTTTCACGAGCAATTTTTACAACTTCCTTCAAATAATCTTGAATGCCTCCAAATCGTTCAAAATATTTGCTCATCAAAATACTTGCATCAGTTGGTGAAATATCTAATTGCTGGGCAAGTCCATAAGAGGAAAGACCATAGGCAAGTCCATAGGACATTGCCTTAATCTGCCTTCTCATATCTGCATCAACTTTTGATACTGGAACATCAAATACTTGTGCGCCAACTGTTGAATGCAAGTCCTCTCCAGTTCTAAATGCTTCAAGTAGTCCCTTGTCATCAGATAAGTGGGCCATAATGCGCATCTCAATCTGGCTGTAATCAGCAGTTAATAGATCAACAAATGGATCTTGGGCGATAAAGCAGTTTCTAATTCTTCTCCCCTCATCGCTTCTGATCGGAATATTTTGAAGGTTTGGCTCTGTTGATGAAAGTCGGCCTGTTGCAGTTGTAGTTTGCTGAAAAGTGGTGTGAATTCTGCTATCAGCTTTAGTTGAATTAAGTAGTCCATCAACAGTTGTTCTAAGCTTTCCAACTTCGCGAATTCGCAGAAGCGAAGCTAAAACTGGATGCTTAGTTGTTGAATAAAGCCACTCTAAAGATTCGGCATCGGTACTAAAGCCAGTTTTAATCCTCTTTGTTTTCGGAAGCTTTAACTCTTCAAATAAAACCACTTGTAATTGCTTCGGGGAGGCAGCGTTAAATTCGTGTCCAACCGACTTGTATGCAAGGGATGTCGCTTCTGCCTCTTCTTTCTCAAAGAAGCTCAATAAAGACTTCATCTCTGCTTTATCAATTGCGATGCCAGTTGCCTCCATTTCGGCCAACACATGCATCGTGGGCATCTCTATCTGGTTATATAAATCAAGGCAGCTCATTGCCTCTAGTTCTTTTGAAAGCGTTGCCCAGAGTTCACCTAAGTGGGAAGCGATTTTTGGATCCCAATCTGAGGAGAAGAGGTCTGTAGGTCTGTTTTCACTTTCAACCCCAAGATACTTTTGCAGAAGGTCACCTAGTGCAATATCTCTTGAACCAGCATTAAGTAAATAGGCAGCAACTTCAGTATCAACAGCTACTGTTCTTAAGCGCTTTGAGGAGAGAGCTTTCTTTGCGCCATGAAAGATGAATCCTTCAAAGCTAGTTATCAAATCTGATACCTCACTAAGCGGTGCAACCAAGACCAACTCTGGCTCAATCGCAATTGCTGCTTGGGTCTCTGAAAGTAGTAGTCCCACAAGGCCCGTGCTAGAGCTAAGTGCTTTTGCAAATTCATTTTTCTCTACATCGCGAACGCTCGCCTTTTTTGCAACAACTTCTTTTACTTGTCCTCCTTTAGCAAAGGGAGCAACCCTTGCCTTGAGAGCTTTAATTTCTAGTTTTTCAAATAATTGATTCACTTTTGATATCTCAACACCACTCCATGCAAGATCTGTTAAGTCAGGCGATAGCGGTAAGTCGTCTCTAAGTTGAGTCAATTCACGATTGGTTATTACTGCAGATAGTGCTGTCCTTAGGGCCTCCCCTGCTTTGCCTGGAACGGTATCTACCTTGGCAATCAACTCTGAAAGGGAGCCAAATTCTTGAATCCATTTAGTTGCTGTCTTCTCTCCAACTCCAGGTATTGATGGCAAGTTATCACTTGGATCGCCGCGAAGGGCAGCAAAGTCAGGATATTGCTTTGGCGTTAGCCCATATTTTTCGAATACTGCACTGGGCGTCATTCTGGAGAGCTCGGTCACGCCTCTTTTTGGATAAAGGACAGTTACTTGATCACTCACTAACTGAAATGAATCACGATCTCCAGAGCAGATGTATATCTCTGCCTCATCGCTAAAGTGTTTCACAAAAGTTGCGATTACATCATCGGCTTCATAGCCCTCAAGCTCAAAATGCGGAATCGCAAAGGCATCTAGGAGCTCATTAATGTAGGAGACCTGAGAGCGAAACTCCTCAGGAGTGGCGGCTCTATTAGCTTTATATTCCGGAAACTTTTCTGATCTAAAGGTCTTGCGAGATACATCAAAGGCAGTTGCAATATGAGTTGGTTTCTCATCTCTGATTAAGTTAATCAGCATGGAGGCAAAACCATAGATTGCATTTGTGGGCTGACCGCTCGAGGTTGAAAAGTTCTCAACTGGCAGGGCATAGAAAGCTCTAAAGGCCATTGAATGGCCATCGAGTATGAGCAACTTCTTCTTCATCGCGCTTAATCTTAGGCATTGCCACATACAATTGCCCACATGACAGACTTCAATGAGATATTAAATGATCGTGGCCGCGGGGCCCTTGATAAGAAGATGGGAATTGAAATCACTGAAGCTAGCCCGCAGCGCCTAGTTGGCAGAATGCCGGTTGAAGGAAATACGCAACCTTTTGGCCTACTTCATGGCGGAGCAAATGTTGTTCTAGCAGAAAGCTTAGGCTCAGTTGGAACCCACCTACATGCAGGACCCTCTAGAAGAATTGTTGGAATTGAGATAAGTGCAAGCCATCATAAGAGCGCAACAGAGGGCTATGTAACAGCGGTTGCAACAGCAGTAACACTTGGAAAAACTCTCTGCACTTATAACGTAGAGATTACAAACGATAAAGGTGAGAAAACCTGCACCGCAAGAATTACATGCTTAATTCTTGCTCAGCGCTAGTTAATCTAGCTCGTGCGCCCCTGTTCCAAGATAAGCTGACTTAACATGCGGATCATTTAGCAAGTCTTTGCCCTTGGCTTCCTTAGTGATATTTCCAACTTCTAATACATATGCTCGGTCTGAGCGCTGAAGTGCTTGCTGAGCATTTTGTTCAACTAAAAGAATTGTCACTCCAATTTTATTAATCTGGGTAATGATTCGGAAAATATTGGCAATCATCTGTGGGGCAAGTCCCATTGAAGGCTCATCAAGAAGGAGTACTTTTGGCTTAGCCATAAGCGCTCGCCCAATCGCAAGCATCTGTTGCTCCCCTCCTGAGAGAGTTCCTCCCGCTTGAGTGGCACGCTCTTTTAACCTTGGAAATAACTCATAAACTGTTGCTAGATCCTCGGCAATCTCAGACTTCTTCATCTTTAGGTGGTATTTACCAAGTTCTAGATTTTCAAGAACGGTCATTCCAGGAAATATTCCGCGACCCTCCGGAGCTTGAGAAATTCCAAGCGAAACTCTTTGGTGGGCCTTATATTTCAAAATATCCTCACCATCGTAGGTGATTGTGCCTGAGGTTGGATTCAATAACCCAGAGATAGTCTTAAGGAGTGTAGTTTTTCCAGCACCGTTGGCTCCAATGAGGGAGACAATTTCACCTTGGTTTACAACAAGTGAAATGCCCTTAACTGCCTCGATTTTTCCATAGGCAACACGAAGATCTTTAATTTCAAGACGCATCTTCAGGTACTCCTAAATAAGCCTCGATTACTCTCTTATCATCTTGGACTTTTCGAGGTGAGTCATCAGCAATTTTCTGTCCAAAATCTAGAACAACGACTCGATCTGATACTTTCATAACAAGAGACATATCGTGCTCAATCAAAAGCACGGTATATCCAGCATCACGAATTTTTCTAATTGTTGCTGCTAGCTCAACCTTCTCTGCAGGATTAAATCCAGCTGCTGGTTCATCTAGTAGAAGTAACTTTGGCTCTGCTCCCATCGCTCTTGCAATCTCAAGTCTTCTCTGCACGCCATATGGAAGATTCTTTGCTAGGCGATCAGAGTATTCGCCAATTCCGATGAAATCTAATAGCTCCTGCGCTCTTGCTTTGTCGCGCTTTTCTTCGCGACGTGAAATTGGGAACCCGAACAACCCTGAAACTAAACCAGATTTCTTATGGGTATCAGCAGCGGTCATCACATTTTCAAGGGCAGTCATATCTCCCCAGAGTCGAATATTCTGGAAAGTTCTAGCGACTCCTCTTTTTGTAATCTTATAGCGCTTAACTCCAGCCAAAGATTTTCCATCAAAAATAATCTCACCGGATGTTATTTGATATACGCCGGTGATTACATTAAATACCGTTGTCTTACCCGCGCCATTTGGCCCAATCAGACCCAAAATTTCTTTTTCTTTAACATCAAAGGTCACATCACTTAGTGCGGTAACACCACCGAATTTCATGCTGACATTCTTTAACTCTATTAAGGATTTGCTCATGAGGCATCCTTTTTAACAATTGCTTTTTCGCGTTTCTTTCTAGGAAGAATTCCATCCGGGCGTAGATTCATCATGATTACCAAAACTAAGCCAAAAACAAGAAGGCGTGCCTCTGATAAGAAACGAATACGGTCAGGGAGATAACCAAGAATTACTGCGCCAAGAATGACTCCCCAGATATTTCCCATTCCACCAAAGACTACGCAGGCAAGGATTAATATCGAGATTTGAAGTGTGAAGTTATCTGGCGCGATAAATAGAGTTTTTGAAGCATATATAACGCCAGCAGCTCCACCAACGGATGCGCCAAGGACGAAAGCCCAGACTTTATATTTGAATGTTGGCACACCAAGTAACTCTGCTGCATCTTCATCTTGACGAATAGATTCCCAGGCACGGCCAGCGCGGCGCGCAGATAGTCGTCTAACCATCCAGATTGCCAGCAAAATAAGAATTAGTAGAGTCCAGTAATAAATGCGGTGACTATCAAAGGCATATTCAATGCCAAATATTCCAGGTGGAGTTGGAATGCCTTGGATTCCCTCTGATCTTCCTAATGCTCCAAGGTTTAGCGCAACGATCCTAACAATTTCGCCAAAGCCCAAAGTGATAATTGCTAGGTAATCGCCACGAAGCTTTAGAGCTGGAACTCCGAGAATAATTCCAGAGAACATAGCCATAGCAATTCCAATTGGCAGAATCTCCCAGGTATTTAGACCAGTCTTAGTTCCAAGTAAACCCATGGTGTAGGCACCAATTGCAAAAAATGCCACATAGCCAAGATCTAAAAGACCGCTTTTTCCAATAACAATATTTAAGCCAATGGCCATTAGAACAAACATGGCAATTGGATAGACCAGAACTGATTCGTAATCAGCTATGGGAGTATTAAGAAAAGTTCCACCCATAAATGGCAGCGCCGCAACAATTGCAATGGCGCACGCAGCTATAACTATGCGACCAACGCGCCCCTGGTTTTCCCAGATCTCTGCTCCCTTGTCACGAAGATTTATCATCATGCCCTCGTCTGGGTTAGCGCTTCACCGAATAACCCGTTCGGTCTGGTGTAGAGAATTAAAACAAGAACTATAAATACTGTTACAGCCTTCCATTGCGTTCCAAGGAAGAATGAGGCATAGGTCTCAAGCAGCCCAAGAGCAAGGCCGCCATAGAAGGCACCTTTAATATTTCCAATCCCACCCAAAATAGCAGCGGTAAAGGCTGCAATTCCCAATTCAAATCCAATAAATGCCGAGGTATTTTCATACTTTAAGGTGTAGAAAAATCCTGCCGCACCTGTCATTAAGCCACCAACTAAAAATGTTGCAGAAATTACTCCATCAATATTTATACCCATCAACCGAGCTGCATTTGGATTCATTGATACAGCACGAATTGCCTTACCCATTCGGGTCTTATTAACAAAAGTTATCAGCACAGCAAAGAGTATTAACGCAGAAACAACAATAATAGTGTTATCAATTCGAATACCAGCATCAAAGAATTGACCAAGAAACTTCTTTTCCATTGCTCGAGGGCTTGCTACTGGCCTGGAATCGGTAAGGATTCGAACAGATTCTGAAAGCACCATTGAGACACCGATAGCTGAAATCAAAGGAGCAAGAACTCCGGAGTTCATCCTTCGCAATCTGCGATAAGCCACCATCTCAACTAACATGGAGAGAATTCCTGAAACCAACATCGCAGAAACTAGCGCTGTTCCAAGTATCAGCCAGAGGCGAAAGCCCGTTGCATACTCTGAAACTTGCGTAAATTTAAAAACATCTCTAATGATTATGATGGTCGCAAAGGTTCCAACCATAAATATCTCTGAGTTAGCAAAATTGATCATGCGTAGGACGCCGTAAACCATGGTGTAGCCAAGGGCGATTAGAATATAAATAAAGCCAAGGCTTAAGCCGCCAAATGTCAGCGACCAGAACTGATCTAGAAAGTTTCCTATCAAGGCGGCAGATTCCTATCTAAAACTTTGAATTAAAGTTTCGACAGGCCCTCTATTACAAGAGCCTGCCGAAAACTGTTTTCCCTACTTTTTTACTTTACTGGCCCTGTGAACTTGATAACGCCACCCTTGACTTCGAAGCCATTCATGACGCCACCAGCAACATCACCAAATTGATTGAACTTGATGGTGGAACCGGTAAGTGACTTACCGTTATATGCCTTAACGCACTTAAGCATTGCATCGCGTGTTGAAACACCCTTTGCAATACAGCTTAGGAATACGTTTGTAGCATCAATGGACTCAGCAGCGTAAACGCCTGAGGCCTTACCCATCTTCTTTGCGAAATCTGCTTCAAGTTTTGCATCGATTTCAGCAAGTGGGACTGTTCCTGCAGTTAGACGAACACCCTCAAGAACTGATGCTGGAGCAAGAGTTACGAAAGTTGGGCTTAGTACGCCGTCGCCACCTGCAAGGATTCCTTTGTATCCGCTATCACGTAGCTGCTTGAAGAATGGTGCAGCCTGTGGGAAGTAACCGGTGTAAATAACAACGTTTGCGCCAGCGGTATTTACCTTGGCGATTGTTGCAGACCAGTCAGTTGTCTTATCAGAGACGCTATCAAAGCCAGCTCCTTGACCTGCTGGAATTGTTGGCTTCATGTAATCAACTAGACCAACGCCATAAGCAGATTGATCATCAACAATGAATACCTTAGGTGAAGAAACACCTCTTGTTGCTAGTTTAAATAGCGCTGGTCCCTGAACCTTATCGGTAGGAACTACACGGTGGAACACTGGGAAACCAATGTTTCCTGCAGCTGCATCGGTGATTGACACACGAGTTGCAGATGGTGAAACCATTGCCAAGTTGCGCTGCTTGTAATAAGGAAGCGCTGCAATTGTTGCACCTGAGTAAGCAGCTCCGACAAGACCAATAATCTTCTTGTTTGATGCGATTCCTGGAGCAACCTTTGCAGATTGTGCTGGATCGCCCTGGTCATCTGCCTGGACTACTCGAACCTTATACTTACCTTTATTCTTTGCGTTAAAGAGTTTGATGGCATATTTCATGCCAGCCAATTCATCCTGACCAACTGATGCTTCTTCACCAGTTAGAGGACCCTGAAACGCGAGGGTGATTGTCTTAGCTGCTGCATTTGACGCTGGTGCAACTGCAACCAGTGACGCAGCTGCCAGTGCGGCCGCTGCAGCAACCGAAATTAATCCACGCTTTTTCATTTAGTACCTTTCATTCATGATCATGCCCCCTGGGACAGGGAGGGGTGAAGGTTAGCCTTAGGTTCACCAGCGGGGCAACCGGGTTTATCGCTTGGAGAATTACATTCCTGTTACTTTTTGATGAAAAGTGGAGCATTCCTACTTATTAGGAGCAGCCGCGGGGTCAATTACCGCTTTGGCCACCTCTTTCATCGAAATTCGCCGGTCCATCGCTGCCCGCTGAATCCATGAAAATGCCTCAGGCTCTGAGAGGTTTAGGGCCTTCATCAAAATTCCCTTAGCTCTGTCAATTAACTTTCTACTCTCAAGTCTTTCATGAAGATCACTTACCTCAAGTGCGAGAGATTTCATCTGTCTATGACGACTAATTGAGATCTCGATTGCTGGGATTAAATCATTGATTGTAAAAGGTTTAACAACATATGCCATCGCTCCAGCATCACTTGCTCGCTCTATCAAATCTTTCTGGCTAAATGCAGTAAGCATTAGAACTGGAGAGATCTCGATAATCTGAGTTGCAGCAGAGATTCCATCAAGGATTGGCATCTTCACATCAAGGATTGCTAAATCAGGTTTTAACTCTTTAGCAAGATCAATAGCTTCTTGGCCATTGCTTGCCTGGCCAACTACTTCATATCCCGACTCACTTAGCATTTCAACTAAATCCATACGGATTAAAGTTTCATCTTCAGCAATAAGGATGCGATGGGAACCAGATTTAATATTAATACTCACGTGCCTCGAGTCGGATTTGAACCGACACTATGCGGTGTTTGAGACCGCCCTCTCTACCGTTGGAGTACCGAGGCTAGATTTAATTCAAGAATATTCTAGCGATAGGCAGGAGCAACGCCACTGACAGCATCTCCCACCTTATGAACACGCATAGCATTGGTTGAGCCAGGAATTCCTGGAGGGGAACCAGCAACAATCATGATTAACTCACCAACAGCCACTCGCTTACTTTCAATCAAAATCGTATCTACCTGCTTAACCATCTCATCGGTAGTGGTAACCAATGGGGTTAAAAGTGGTTCAACCCCCCAAGTAAGTGCCATCTGGTTATAAGTAGCAGTGTCAGGGGTGAGTGCCAAAATTGGAATTGGCGATCTAAGTCTTGACATTCTTCGCGCTGAATCACCGCTCTTAGTGAAGGCAGCCAGAACTTGTGCACCAATTGTTAGGCCAACCTCGGTTGCAGCCTTTGTTATTGCCCCACCTTTAGTTTTTGGGTTGTGTTGCAGGGCTGGAATTAAATGAAGCGCCTCCTTCTCAGTCTTTTCAATGATTCGAGCCATAGTTGATACTGCCTCAATTGCAAATGCTCCCACGCTAGTCTCACCTGAAAGCATCAAAGCATCAGCGCCATCAAGAACGGCATTAGCGCAATCTGTTGCCTCAGCTCTTGTTGGCCGAGAGTTGTTAATCATTGAATCAAGCATCTGAGTTGCAACAATTACTGGCTTTGCATTTTCCCTAGCAAGAGTGATGCATCGCTTCTGCACAAGTGGAATATCTTCAATCGGCATTTCAACGCCGAGATCACCGCGAGCGACCATAATTCCATCAAATGCTAGAACTATCTCCTCCAGGTTATCGACCGCTTGAGGTTTTTCAATCTTGGCGATAACAGGAATGCGATGGCCCACTTCATCCATTACTTTGTAAACATCATCGATATCTTTTGCAGATCTTACAAATGATAAGGCGATGAAGTCTGCTCCTGCCTTAAGCCCCCATCGCAGATCTTCAATATCTTTCTCACTCATGGCTGGAACTGATACTGCAACTCCTGGAAGATTTATGCCTTTGTTATTAGAAACAAATCCTGGCTCAATTACTTTTGTGATTACATCACTACCTTTAACCTCAATAACCTGAACTGTTACTTTGCCATCATCGATAAGGATTAAGTCTCCAGCCTTGCAATCACCGGGAAGTCCTTTATAGGTAGTTGAGACGCGAGACTTGTCGCCAGCAATATCATCGGTGGTAATTGTAAAAGTATCTCCACGCATTAGTTCATGAGGACCGTTTTCAAATCTTCCTAGGCGAATCTTTGGTCCTTGAAGGTCAACCATAATTGCTACAGGCTGTTTAATTCGCGCAGCCTCAGCCCTTACTAAATCTAGGCGGTTTTGATGCTCTTCATATCCACCATGGGAGAGATTTAACCTTGCCACATTCATTCCAGCTCGAATTAGCTCCGAGACTTTTTCAACGCTCTCAACTGCAGGGCCCATAGTGCAGACAATTTTGGCGCGGCGCATGTGCTTACTTTATTGCCTTATTTGGCATAAGAGTAATTAGCAAGGAATTAAACCGTTAGTGGTCGAGCAGTTGGCTCAATCGGCGATGGCAACTGCGTATGTCCCATTAGATCTGCATCTACTGCGGAAGCAGCGCTTCTCCCCTCTGCAATCGCCCAAACAATTAGCGATTGACCACGCCCTGCATCGCCGCAGATATAGACCGAATCAACGTTGGTGCGATATGAATTATCACGAGCAATATTTCCGCGAGAATCAAGTTTTAACTCGAGCGCTTTTACTAATTCATTCTTCTCAGGTCCAGTAAATCCCATGGCTAGTAACACCATATCTGCAGGAAGATTCCTTGAAGTTCCTGGAACTTTTTCAAACTTTCCATCAACATACTTCGTCTCAACAATTTTCAAGGCAGTCAATTGCCCAGCGCTATTACCAATAAATTCCTCCGTTGATATTGAATAGAGTCGCTCACCTGATTCCTCGTGGGCGCTACTTACACGATAAGTCATTGGATAAGTTGGCCATGGCTGTGAGTCAGGGCGCTCATCACTTGGCCTAGGCATAATCTCAATTTGAGTAACACTTGTAGCTCCTTGACGGATTGCAGTTCCTAGACAATCAGCGCCAGTATCGCCACCTCCCAGAATAATTACATTTTTACCCTTGGCATTTATCGGTGGCTCAGAAGGTAATTCATTGAGGGCTTGCTTGTTTCCCCATGGCAGATATTCCATCGCTTGATAAACGCCATTAAGTGATCTTCCTGGGATTTCGAGTTCACGCCATTGGGTTGCCCCTACAGCTAAAACTATTGCGTCATATTTAGCGCGAAGCTCTGCAGCGCTGATATCAACTCCAACGTTAACGCCTGCTCTAAATCTTGTTCCTTCGCGCTGCATCTGGTTTATACGACGATCAAGAATCGCTTTCTCCATTTTGAATTCTGGAATCCCATAGCGGAGTAATCCTCCAACTTTCTCGCCTTTTTCATAGACCACAACAGTATGACCTGCTCTTGTTAACTGCTGGGCTGCGGCAAGGCCTGCTGGTCCTGAGCCAATAACTGCAATAGTTTTGCCAGTCATCCGATCGGGTTGAAGCGGCTTCACATTTCCACTTTGAAATCCCTCTTCAATAATTCTTAACTCAACTTGCTTAATAGTCACTGGATCTTGATTAATTCCTAGAACACAAGCTGTTTCGCAGGGAGCAGGGCAGAGTCGTCCAGTAAATTCAGGGAAATTATTAGTTGCGTGGAGGCGATCTAGTGCATCTACCTTTTCATTACGCCAAATCAAGTCATTCCACTCTGGAATCAAATTTCCTAATGGACAGCCTTGATGACAGAAAGGAATTCCACAATCCATACACCTTCCTGCTTGCTTTTGAAGCGATGAGAACTCTTGCTCCTCATAAACCTCACGCCAATCTCTAATTCGAACATCTACTGGGCGGCGTTTTGGAACTTCTCTTCCAGTATTTAGAAAGCCACGGGGATCAGCCATTTAGCGCCTCCATAATTGCATCATCAGATGATTTTCCTTCACGCTCTGCTCTATCAATTACTGCCAGCACCTTGGCATAATCCCTTGGCATCACAAGCGAGAATCTCTTCAATGCTACCTGCCAATCGCCAAGTAATTCATGAGCAATTACAGAACCAGTCTCTGCATAGAAACGAGAGAGTATGGATTTGAGTTTCTCTTCTTGATCTTTAGGGATAGATAACACATCAACCATCTCGGTATTTACTAGCGATGGGATTAAATCAAGAACGAATGCTCGGCCACCTGACATGCCAGCTGCAAAATTTCGCCCTGTTTTGCCAAGAATGACCACAGTTCCGCCAGTCATATACTCGCAGCCATGATCACCGACACCTTCAACAACAGCTAGCGCTCCAGAGTTTCTTACACAGAATCTCTCGCCCACTATTCCTCTTACAAATATTTCCCCTTGAGTAGCGCCATATCCAATAACGTTTCCAGCAATTACATTTTCATGGGAGGCAAACTTTGCCTTCTCATCAGGGCGCAGAATCACTCTCCCGCCAGATAGCCCCTTTCCAAGATAATCATTGGTATCTCCATAAAGACGAAGAGTGAGTCCGCGTGGAATAAATGCTCCGAGCGATTGACCTGCTGAGCCATGGAAGGTGATATCAATTGTGTCATCGGCAAGGCCGTCACCGCCATATTTTCTAGTAATTTCAGAACCCAGCATCGTTCCAACTGTTCGATTACCATTTCTAATCTTCATCTGCAATTTAATTGGAGACTTACTTTCTAAAGCGCTCTGTGAAAGTTTTATTAGCTCATTATCTAGAGCAGCTTCAAGCCCATGATCTTGAGTCGTGGTATTTCTACGCGCATATCCTGATGCTGATTCTGGCGCAGCAAGAATTGGTGATAAATCAAGTCCACTTGCCTTCCAATGCTCCACTGCAGCAGAAGTTTCTAGACTTTCAACTGCGCCGACTGCTTCGCTAAGACTTCTAAAACCTAGGCTTGCAAGAATTTCTCTTACCTCCTGCGCAATGTATTCAAAGAAAGTTTCAACGAATTCAGGCTTTCCAGTAAAGCGTTTTCTTAGCTCTGGATTTTGAGTTGCAACACCCACTGGGCAGGTATCTAAGTGACAGACTCGCATCATCACACAACCTGAAACCACTAGTGGTGCGGTAGCAAAACCAAATTCCTCTGCGCCAAGGAGAGCGGCAATAACTACATCTCTTCCTGTCTTCATCTGTCCATCGGTTTGAACCACGATGCGATCTCTTAGTCCATTTAGCATCAGAGTCTGTTGGGTTTCAGCAAGACCTAGCTCCCAAGGCGCGCCAGCATGTTTAAGAGAAGTTAGCGGAGATGCCCCAGTTCCACCATCATGGCCAGAGATTAAAACAACATCGGCATGTGCCTTGCTGACTCCCGCTGCAACAGTGCCAACTCCAACTTCAGCAACAAGTTTTACATGGATACGCGCTCTATTGTTTGCATTCTTTAAATCGTGAATTAGTTGAGCTAAATCTTCGATCGAGTAAATATCATGATGTGGCGGCGGTGAGATTAAACCAACGCCAGGAGTTGAGTAGCGCACCTTGGCAATCCAGGGATAAATTTTGTTTCCAGGCAATTGTCCACCCTCGCCAGGTTTAGCTCCTTGTGCCATTTTTATTTGAATATCATCGGCATTTACTAAATATTCACTTGTTACACCAAATCTTCCTGAAGCGACTTGCTTGATTGCAGATCTTGCTGAATCACCATTGGCTTGAGGAATGAAACGCTCAGGATCTTCGCCGCCTTCTCCAGTATTTGATTTAGCGCCGATTCGATTCATTGCAATTGCCAGCGTTTCATGAGCTTCCTGTGAGATTGAGCCATAGGACATAGCTCCTGTTGAAAATCTCTTAACAATTTCTGAAACTGGCTCAACTTCATCTATAGCTACTGGTTTTCTTAGCCCCTGCTTAAAGGTGAAGAGACCGCGAAGCGTCATCAAAGATTTGGATTGATCATCTACTCGCTTGGTATATCGCTGGAAGATGTCATAGCGCTTTGATCTTGTGGCATGTTGGAGAGCAAAGACAGTCTCTGGATCAAAGAGATGAGGTTCGCCATCTCTGCGCCATTGATACTCCCCACCGATTGGAAGTCGTTTAGATCCTGGAACTTCTCCCCCAGGCGGATAGGCGATGTGATGGCGCGCAATTGTTTCTTGCGCGATTACTTCAAGATCTACTCCGCCAAGGCGCGAAGTAGTTCCAACAAAGTATTCATTAACTAATGCCTGGGACAATCCGATAGCTTCAAAGACTTGCGCACCGGTGTATGAGGCAATTGTTGATATTCCCATCTTGGACATAACTTTTAAAACGCCTTTGCCCAATGACTTAATTAAATTCTTAACTGCCTTCTCTGGAGTAATGCCTGTGATAACTCCTGTTAAAACTAAATCCTCAGCGCTTTCCATAGCTAGATATGGATTTACCGCAGCAGCTCCGTAGCCAATTAAGAGAGCAACGTGATGAACTTCTCTTACCTCGCCACTTTCAACAACTAAGCCAACTTTAGTTCTTGTTTTCTCGCGAATGAGGTGATGATGCACTGCCGAGGTCAAAAGTAGGGATGGAATCGGTGCGTTCTCTGCATCTCCATCACGGTCAGAGAGAACGATGATTCGAGCTCCTTGAGAGATTGCCTCCGAGACTTCAGCTCGAATCTCCTCAATTCTCTCTTGCAAGCCTTGGCCACCTTTAGAAATTGGGAAGAGGCCTCGTATTACATAAGTAGATAGCCCTGGATGATTGTTATCAGCATTGACGTGAATTATTTTTGCAAGCTCATCATTATCAATCACTGGAAAAGCCAAAGAAATCTGCCTACAAGATGCTGGGCCTGGATCTAGAAGATTATGTTCTGGGCCAATGGATCCACCAAGTGAGGTAACTAGCTCCTCCCTTATGGCATCAAGTGGTGGATTTGTTACTTGTGCAAATAGCTGCGAAAAGTAATCAAACAAGAGACGCGGCTTCGCAGAGAGAGCTGCAATCGGAGTATCCGTTCCCATAGATCCAATTGGTTCAATTCCACTTTTTGCCATCGGAGTAACAATCATTCTTAACTCTTCTTCGGTATAACCAAATGCGCGCTGTCTTCTTAAAACCGAGGAGTGTGGATAAATGATGTGCTCTCGTGCTGGTAAATCAGAGAGGCGCACAATTCCGGCATGGAGCCATTCACCATAAGGAGCGTTAGTTGCAAGGCTCTGCTTAATCTCTTCATCTTCAATGATGCGACCAGATTGGATATCAACAAGGAACATGCGGCCTGGTTGCAGTCTTCCCTTGCGAATAACTTTTTCTTGCGGAATATCTAACACGCCAACTTCACTTGCCAGCACTACTAAACCATCATCTGTGACCCAGTAGCGAGATGGACGTAATCCATTTCGATCCAATACTGCGCCAATCTGCTTTCCATCTGTGAAGGTGACACAGGCTGGTCCATCCCATGGCTCCATTAAAGATGCATGGAAACGATAGAAGTCTTTTAACTTCTCAGGCATTGTTTCGTGATTTTCCCAAGCCTCTGGAATCATCATAAGAATGGAATGTGCAAGGCTGCGCCCGCCCAGATAAAGAAGTTCTAACACCTCATCAAAGGAGGCGGAATCACTTCCGGAGGGATCAACTATGGGAAATAGTCGAGAGATATCGCCAGGGATCAGATCGCTTTCAAGGAGTGCTTCACGGGCTGCCATCCAATTGCGATTTCCTCTAACTGTATTTATCTCACCATTATGAGCAATGAACCGATAGGGATGGGCAAGTGGCCAAGATGGAAAAGTGTTAGTAGAAAATCTCGAGTGAACTAGAGCAAGAGGTGATACTAAACGCGGATCTGAGAGATCTGGGAAGAATTCCTCTAATTGCCCAGTGGTGAGCATTCCTTTGTAAACAATCGTCCTACTAGAGAGCGAAGTAAAGTAAATTGAGAGTTCATGCTCAACTCTCTTTCTAAAGCAGAATGCTCTTCGATCTAAGTCTAAGTCACTAACCCCATCCTGGGATGAAACAAATATTTGCTCAAATTCAGGCATTACCGATAAAGCTGTGGCTCCAAGAGATGATGCGTTAATTGGCAGCTTGCGCCAACCTAGAATGATTAGATTCTCCTCGCTTGCAATCTGCTCAATCCTTGATTTACTTGCAAAATTCTTCGGCAAGAAAACAACTCCAGCTGCATAGCTAAGTGGTGCTGGCAACTCAAAAGGAAGAACTGCGCGGAAGAATTCATCAGGTATACAAATTAGAATTCCGGCGCCATCCCCGCTATTGACTTCAGCTCCTGATGCGCCTCGATGTTCTAGGTTTCTTAAGGCAACTAAACCTTTTGCAATGATCTCGTGAGTTGCAACTTTATTAAGGGTAGCCACCATCGCAACACCACAAGCATCATGCTCGTTGGCAGGATCATAGAGACCTACTGCCTTCGGTAGAGATGAGAAAACCACTTATCGCTCCCATAAAATTTGCTTGCTTCGAATATTTTCTTAGTTTGTTCTCGAAGTTACTGGGACAACGACGGCCCTTAGAGGAGCGTTAATCTATCAAGAAGTGGCTTTTTTGGCGCGTGCTAGAGCCCAGAGATATGGGCAATCTGACCTACTGATGCCGTAATGGCCATTCCAAGAGCGCCACCAAGCAGGATTCTAAGGGTTGGTCGCCATATCTTTGACCCGGAAGTCTTTGCGCTAATTACTCCGGCAATTAGTAGGCCAAGGAATGTAATTGCAACAATTGAAACTGCTTTCCCGCCAAGACTTGGGGCAAGAGCTCCAATAAGAGGAATAGCTCCTCCGAGTGTGAAGCTCAGAGCAGAGGCAATTGCTGCCTGCATTGGGCGAGCCTTAGTTAGTTCATATTGGCCCAACTCATCTCGCAGATGAGCACCAAGTGCGTCATGGGCATGAAGTTCTTGAGCCACTTTCTCCGCTGTAACTCTAGATAGACCTCTAGATTGATAAATTTGAGTTAATTCTTCAAGTTCTCCCACGGGATCAATTCGATGATGCTCCAGCTCCAAGATTCGATCTGATTCCTCAATATCGTTCTGCGATCTAACCGAGACATATTCGCCAACAGCCATTGACATCGCTCCTGCTGCAATGCCTGCTAGACCAACAGTTACTACAAAGTCATTTTGTTGTGCTGAGACAATTCCAATCATTAATGCTGCAGTTGAAACTAACCCATCGTTAACACCTAATACCGCAGCTCTTAACCATCCTGATCTATGAGTGCGATGTTCAGAATTTCTTATCTCTAACTCAGATTGGCTCACGACTTTACTTTACACTCGATTCTTTTGGTAATTGATTCTGACGCAAGTAGATAAGAGAGGCAAAGAGCAGAACCACGCTGGTCCAAACATTGAGCCTGACACCAAAAATTAAATTCGCTTCATCAATTCTAATCGTTTCAATCAGAGCTCTTCCTAGGCAGTAAAGGGCGACATAGAGGGCAAAAATTGAACCCGGAGCAAACTTCCAACTAGATCCCACTTTGATCAAAATTAAGGCTGCGATAAAGCACCAGATAGATTCATATAGAAATACTGGGTGAAATGTTTCAACGCTTGAATATCCAATAGGGCGATAAGCAACAGGAATTTCAAGGGCCCATGGCGCATTTAGCTCTCGTCCGAAGAGTTCTTTATTAAACCAATTTCCCCAGCGTCCAATGCCTTGAGCAATCAATAACCCTGGAGCAAGCGCGTCAGCAAAGCTTGCAAAGGAAACATCACCTCGAGATTTATTCCTGCGATATCCAATATAGGCGCCAAGAAGTCCAACAGAAATTGCACCCCAGATTCCAAGTCCACCTTGCCAGATATAGAGCGCACTTAATGGATCGCCATTTGTTCCGAAATATGCCTGCGGTGAGGAAATAACGTGATAAAGGCGACCACCGATAATTCCAAATGGAACTGCATAGATTGCAACATCGCTAACTACCCCTGCTCTACCACCAAGTGCGACATATCTTTTATTGCCAATAAAAACAGCAGCAATAATTCCTGCAATTATGCTTAAGGCATAGAAGTGAAAAGTTAGCGGCCCAATCTCTATTTGAGACTGAGTTGGAGAAGGGATAGCAGCAAAGATCACTGCTTAGCTGCTTCGACCGCCGCCTTAAACTCCTCTAATCTAAATTCAGAGGTGGTGCGATTCCACGCCTTGCCGTTAATAAATACCGTAGGAGTTCCTTCAACGCCATTTTTCTTCATTGAAGATGCTACGTTTTCAACTACATCACCTGATTCATTGTTGTTGACGCAGTTGGCAAAGCTCTCACTAGTTATTCCAAGGCGCGTGCCAATTTCAACTAGATTCTTGTTAGAAAATAGCCCGCTGTTCTCCCCGCCTTGGATATCAAATAGCGCTCTGTGATACTCAATAAATCTTCCCTCAGGCACGGCGCAATTTGCAGCATTGGAGGCGCGAACTGACTCCTGCCCTAGAAATGATGCCATGTGATAGGTAACTTCTGCTTGCTTCTCTCTAATTAAAGTCTCTAAGTAATCACCCATCGCATCTTCAAAGAACTTGCAATATGGACATTGAAAATCTTCCCAGACATCAATTTTTAGTGGGCTATCGGCGTTAAAGACCACACCATAATCTGCCTCTGGAGAAATCGTTGGAGTTAAAGGCTCACCATTGTTAGCACTTGAGATGCTTTCAATCGATGCAGGAAGTGCAACGCTAGAACCAGATCTCTTATCCAAAACAGTGAAGATAACTCCAGATAAGACTACAAGTGCAATCATGCCAATCACGATATTTCTAGTGACAGTATCTCCAGATTTAGCAGAGTTACTTACTTTTCTTTGGCGCGGTTCTTTTGGCACTATTTCTACTCCTTTAGATTTTCCTATCTACATATGGCTATAAGTCTAAACCAAGTTCTAGAAACTAGCCGACTGGGCCCTGTCTGACCCCATCAGACAACTCACGAGCTAACAAGGTAACGTTTTTGCATGCCTGCGTGATATCAGGAGCCTGTAGTACTAACTTAATAAATGCTGAGCCCACAATGACCCCATCGGCAAACTTTGCAACATCTGCAGCCTGCTTCGCAGTGGATACTCCAAGGCCCACCGCGATTGGAAGATCTGAAACCTTGCGAAGTCTTGCAACTAATTCACTGGCACTATCTGATAGAGAGTTTCTTGCTCCAGTTACTCCCATAAGACTTGCTGCATAAATAAATCCAGAGCACTTATCTGCAACTTTGGCTAATCTTGAATCATCTGTGCTAGGAGCAACAACATAAACGCGATGTAAGTCATTTCTCTCAGTCTCATCAATCCAATGACCTGACTCTTCAATAGTTAGATCTGGAGTTATGACTCCAACTCCCCCCGCACTAGCAAGAGCCTTTGTGAATTCCTTAACACCAAATCGCTCAATCGGATTCCAATAAGACATAACTAAAGATGGAACACTCACGCCAGAAACAACTTCCAAAACTTCCTTAGCGCCAGTTTTATTTCTTAGAGCAATCTCAGCAGCTTCTTGAATTATCGCTCCATCCATAACTGGATCGCTATATGCAAAACCCACTTCGACGATGTCTACTCCACCAGCAATTAGCGCTCTTATCAATTCTTTGGATCCTTCAAGGGTTGGAAAGCCGGCTGGCATATAACCGATAAGGGCTGCTCTATTTTCGCTCTTGGCTCGTGCAAAGACCTGCGCCAAACTCTCTTTACTCATTGATTGCAGTAATCCTAGAGTGGAATTCCAAAGTACTGCGCAGCAGTTTGAACATCTTTATCACCGCGTCCTGAGAGATTAATTAGAAGGATTGCACCACTTCCCAGTTCATTGCCAACTTGAAGCGCTCCAGCAAGTGCGTGTGCAGTCTCGATTGCTGGAATTATTCCCTCACTCTTTGAAAGTAGTGAGAAGGCATGCATCGCTTGGTCATCGGTGATTGCGCGATATTCAGCTCGTCCAATGTCATGCAAGTAGGCATGCTCTGGGCCTACTCCTGGATAATCAAGGCCAGCAGAGATTGAATGAGACTCGATGGTTTGCCCATCACTATCTTGAAGTAGATAAGACCTGGTGCCATGAAGAACTCCAGGCGTCCCACCCACAATAGTTGCAGCGTGTTTACCACTTTCAACTCCGGCACCACCAGCTTCTAACCCAATCAATCGCACTCCCGCATCATCAATAAAAGGATGGAATATTCCTATCGCATTAGATCCTCCGCCAACGCAAGCTAAAACTGCATCTGGAAGCCTTCCGGTCATCTCTAATACTTGCTGCCTTGCTTCAATTCCAATTATGCGATGAAAATCTCTCACCATAGTTGGGAAAGGATGAGGACCAGCAACAGTTCCTAATAGGTAGTGAGTAGTTGAAACGTTAGTTACCCAATCACGCATCGCTTCATTAATAGCATCTTTTAGAGTTCTAGAGCCAGTTGTAACTGGAACAACAGTTGCGCCAAGCAACTTCATTCTGGCGACGTTTAGAGATTGGCGTTTTGTATCTTCCTCGCCCATATAAACCACACACTCAAGACCAAGTAGGGCTGCTGCAGTTGCTGAAGCAACACCATGTTGGCCTGCTCCAGTTTCAGCGATTATTCGCTTCTTGCCCATTCGTTTGGTGAGAAGTGCTTGACCAAGAACATTATTAATTTTATGGCTCCCGGTGTGATTCAAATCTTCACGCTTTAAAAGAATTCTTGCATTTCCAGCATGCTCGGCAAATCTCTTAGCCTCAGTAATTATTGATGGCCGACCGGTATAGCTCTTATGTAAATGGTTAAGTTCTCTTTGAAATTCAGGATCTTTAGAAGCCGAGTTATGAGCTGCCTCTAATTCATCCAGCGCGCCAATTAGAGCCTCTGGGACAAAGCGCCCACCATAAGGGCCAAAGTGGCCAACAAGTTCCATGCGCTCCATACCCTTTAGTCTACTTTCCTTCAAGAGTTTGCAACATTTAAGAATTCGCGAACGCTATCGGCAGGATTTTCTGATTTAACTAGAGCCTCTCCTACCAAGATCGCATCTGCTCCAGCAATCAAAGCACTTTGCCCATCACTTGGCCCAGACATACCTGACTCAGCAATACGAACGATTTCGGATGGAATCTGAGGTAGTAGTTTTGCAAAATTACTCTGATCAATCTCTAAAGTCTTTAGATTCCGTGCATTTACTCCAATTATTTTTGGGCTTATAGCGAGTGCCCGCTCAAGTTCTTCTTGATTGTGAATCTCAATGAGTGCGTGCATTCCAAGACTTACCACTAGCTCATAGAGCCGTTTTAACTCTTCATCGCCTAGCGCTGCAACAATTAGAAGAATCAGATCTGCACCATAGGCTCTTGATTCTTTGACTAGATACTCATTGACTATAAAGTCTTTTCGTAGAAGTGGAATTGTGACTTCGCCTCTAACTTTTTCAAAATCTTCAAGCGAACCACCAAAGCGTCTCTGCTCAGTTAAGACGCTAATAACTGCTGCTCCCCCTTCTTGATATTGTCTTGCAAGTCTTTCTGGAGAAGGTATTTCGGCAAGGGACCCTTTACTAGGGCTTGATCGCTTAACTTCTGCAATGATTGAAAATTTCTCTCTGTTAAGAGCTGCCAAAACATCGAGGGGCTTAGCAGCTAATGCCATTTTCTCCTCTAGCTCAGAGTTAGATAGTTGGCGCCTAGCTTGATCTTCTAAAACACCAGTGATTATTGAATTAAGAACGCTCATCGCAGCTAGTCCTTTTCTCCAATTGGTTCTAGTGAGTTTGCCGCTTCAATTGCACCAAGCACTGCCGCGGCTTTATTGAGGCACTCCTCATATTCACTAACTGGGTTTGAATCTGCCACTATTCCAGCTCCTGCTTGCACATATGCTTTCTCATCTTTTATCACTGCAGTTCTGATAGCAATACAAGTATCAAGATTCCCAGCGAAATCTATATACCCAATTGCGCCACCGTAGATTCCTCGTCTTGATGGTTCTAACTCTTCAATTATCTCCATCGCTCTGGGCTTAGGTGCTCCTGAGAGAGTGCCTGCTGGAAATACTGCATATAAGGCCTCCACAGATGACTTAGCCCTATCTAGCTCACCAATGACAGTTGAGACAATATGCATGACATGTGAATATCTCTCAATTTGCATAAACTCCACAACATTTACGCTGCCCGGTGCGCAAACTCTTCCCAAATCATTTCTTCCAAGATCTACCAGCATTAGATGCTCAGCGCGTTCTTTAGGATCTGCCAAAAGCTCCTCGCCTAGCCTTAAGTCTTCTTCTTGATTTGTTGAACGTTTTCGAGTTCCGGCAATGGGATGCACCATTACTTCACTACCAGTGACTTTAACCAACGCCTCTGGACTTGAGCCAACAACGCTTAACCCATCTGCAAATCTGAAGTGATACATATATGGACTGGGGTTGTGGAGCCTAAGCATTCGATACGCATCAAGTGAGGACGCTTGGCAATTCATCGTAAATCTCTGAGATAAAACAACTTGGAATGCTTCGCCAGATCTAATCCGTTCTTTGATGCTTTCAACGCTTTTACAGAATTGATCTTTAGTGAAATTAGCAGTAAAGCTTGGCGCTGACTTCTTTCCTATCTTAGAAATATTGCTATCTATCTTATTTAGAAGCGCCTCCTGCATTTGATCCAATCTCTTTATAGCCGATTGATATGCAAGATCTACTCGTTCATCGGAGCCATCCCAATTAATAGCATTAGCTATCAGAATCACAGTTCCTTGAAGATGATCATAAACAGCTAAATCTGTAGTCAACATAAATGCAATCTCTGGCAGCTTTAATTCATCAATTCCTAAATTTGGAAGTTTCTCCAGCCTTCGCACCGCGTCATAGCCCATATAGCCGACTAAGCCACCTGTTAATGGTGGAAGATTTTCAATCTTTGGCGATCGAAGATGTTTAGAGGCAATCATTAGAGCTTCTAAAGGATCAATTCCATTTGGCGCACCTGCTGGCATACTTCCAAGCCAATGAGCAACTCCGTTTTTCTCGGTAAGAGTTGCTTCACTTCGAACGCCAATAAAAGAGTATCTAGACCAAGCTCCACCATGCTCTGCTGACTCTAAAAGAAATGTATTCTCACGATTTTGAGCTAACTTTGAATATAGAGTCAGTGGAGTTTCATTATCTGCAAGCAGTACTTGCGAAACAGGAATGACATTATATTCCTTCGCATAGGAGCGAAACTGTTCAAGGTTCATTCGCTCCATTTATTTACCTTCTGCATTTTTGACCGCTTCAATTTGAGTCAGTCTCATAGTATTCATTTTTCTGCTACTTCTAGGGCTTGTCCAATAGTGAAGTTATGGGCATACAAAGCCTTGCCAATAATTGCTCCTTCTACCCCTATTTCTGTCAGCTCTCGAAGAGATTGGATGTCGCTTAACTGCGAGATTCCTCCAGATGCAATTACTGGTCTATCTGTTTCTGAACAAACTGACTTGATCAGATTAAGGTTTGGTCCCTGAAGCGTTCCATCCCTACTCACATCAGTTAATACATATCTAGAGCTACCGTAGCCATCTAATTGCTTTAGAACTTCAAATATATCGCCGACCTCTTGACTATCACCTCGCGCCGCCAATGTTCTTCCTGTTACATCGAGCCCGATGGCAACTCTTTCGCCAAAACGTTTGATTACAGATTCACACCATGACAAATCTAGAAGCGCTGAAGTAGAGAGATTAACTCGGTGGCACCCTGTCGCAAGTGCGCGCTCCAAAGACTCTTGATCTCGAATTCCACCTGATAACTGGATCTTTACATCTAATTTTCCAACAACTTCTACTAAAAGATCATAATTGGAGCCAGTTCGAAACGCTGCATCTAAATCAACTAGGTGAATCCACTCTGCACCAGCACTTTGAAATTCAAGTGCTACATCTAGGGCAGATCCATACTTACTCTGCTGACGGGGATCACCTTGAATCAGTCGGACTGCCTCTCCGGCGCGGATATCAAGGGCAGGTAGTAACTCCAATTTTTTCATTCGCACTATTCTAAGTGCACTGCCTCTAATCTTGCAGAGAGTTATCTCTGCTTAAACTAAACAGTCTGGACCAAGAATTGACTTGAGATCTGCGCTCAAGCTTGGTGAGGCAGTGATTTTCAATCCATCATCGAGCTTAAGAATTGTGTTCTTTGCGCCACCTTCAATTTTTAGATGGACTTCTCTAGTTCCAGGATGGGAGCGCAATATCTCCTTCATTCGATCTACAACAGGAGGTGTGCATCGCTCGGCTTCAAGTTTGATTACAAAGGGACCAATTGGTGCTTGATTTATGTCGGCAAGGTTTAGCTCAAGAGCCGTAATCTGCGCTGTCTCCTCACGTTTATCAATTCTTCCACGAATAATTACGATTCGATCTTCTATTAAATTTAGAGCATGGGTTTGATAGGTAGATGAGAAGAAGCGCACATCGACAGCGCCTTCAAGATCTTCAACTGTGACAATTGCCCAAGATTGTCCTTGCCGACTAACTTTTCGTTGAACCGCTGTGATTAGACCTGCGATAGTGATTATCTGATCGTGAACTACCCCTTCATCTAAAATCTGACTAATTGTTGTATCAGTTGCGCTTCTTAAAACATGCTCCACTCCAAGAAGTGGATGATCTGAAACATATAGACCCAGCATTTCTCTCTCATAGGAAAGTAGCAGCGCCTTATCCCACTCCTGATCACTAACTTCTAGCGCCAGAGTTGAAATACCATTTGCGCTCACTTCATTTGCCCCGCCAAATAAATCAAATTGACCAATAGCCTGGGCGCGCTTTTGCTCCATAACAGAATCAATAGCTTCTAGATAAATACTCATTAGCCCCTTGCGCGAATGCCCCAGTGAGTCAAAGGCCCCGGCCTTAATTAATGACTCTATTGTTTTTTTATTACAGACCGTTCCATCGACTTTAGCTAGAAAATCGCTAAAGGAGGTGTAGTTACCCTTCTCGCTGCGATTCTTTACTATCGATGCCACAACATTTTCCCCAATATTTCTAATGGCAGTTAGGCCAAACCTAATGTCGCTACCCCCTGGGGTGTACTCAGCATTTGAGAAATTCACATCAGGAGGCAAAACTTTGATTCCCATTCGGCGAGATTCATTAAGGTAAAGCGCTGACTTATCTTTATCATCTCTAACGCTGGTTAGAAGAGCTGCCATATATTCAGTTGGATAATTCGCCTTTAGGTAAGCAGTCCAAAATGATAGGACGCCATAGCCTGCGCTATGTGCTCGGTTAAAGGCGTAATCTGAGAATGGAATCAGAGTCTTCCAAAGCTCTTCGATAGCAATACTTGAAAATCCATTATGACGCATGCCCTCTTCAAAGTGAACATACTCTTTATCCAGAATCTCTTTATTCTTCTTACCCATAGCTTTACGCAGTAGATCTGCTCGTCCTAGAGAAAAACCAGCAAGCTTTTGTGCAATTGCCATAACTTGTTCTTGATAAACAATAAGTCCATAGGTATCTGCCAAAATCTCATCAAGGGCCGCACTTAACTCAGGATGAATTGGCTCAATTCTCTTACGTTTATTCTTGCGATCTGCGTAATCATTATGGGCATTAACTCCCATAGGTCCGGGGCGATATAGCGCAATAACAGCTGAAATGTCTTCAAATGAATCTGGCGCCATTGATCTAAGCAGGGCTCGAATCGGAGCGCTATCTAATTGAAATACCCCCAGAGTCTCACCTCTTGAAAGTAATTCAAAGGTTTTCTTATCTGACAACTCTAAGGATTCTAAAACAATTGTCTTTGCCTGGTTGTTCTTAATATTTTCTAGACAGTCATCAAGAACTGAAAGATTTCGAAGTCCAAGAAAGTCCATTTTTAATAGCCCTGTTGCTTCGCAGGCGCCCATATCAAACTGAGTGATAATCGAGCCATCCACATCTCTTTTATGAATTGGAATCACATCAATCAAAGGTTCTCTACTAAGAATTACTCCTGCAGCATGAACTGACCACTGTCGCTTCAGTCCTTCAAGCCCTCTTGCCATATCTACAATAGTTTTAGAGTCAGAGTCGCTCTCATATATATTTCTAAATTCTTGCGCTTCGCCGTAGCGCTCATCGTCCTTATCAAAAACGCCGTGAAATGAAACATCTTTTCCCATAATTGGAGGTGGTAGCGCCTTGGTTAAGCGCTCACCTAGAGCGTAGGGATAACCTAAAACTCGGGCAGCATCTTTTATCGCAGCTTTAGTTTTAATAGTTGAGTAAGTAATGATTTGGGCCACTCGATCATCACCATATTTATTGGTGGCATACCTGATCATCTCGGAGCGCCTACGCTCATCAAAGTCCAAGTCGATGTCAGGCATAGAGATACGGTCTGGATTAAGAAAACGCTCAAAGAGCAATCCATGCTTAATTGGATCAAGGCCGGTAATTCCTAAAGCATATGAAACTAAAGATCCTGCAGCCGATCCCCTTCCCGGCCCAACACGAATACCTTCTCTCTTTGCGTGAGCTACAAGATCTGCAACAACTAAGAAGTAACCTGCAAATCCCATTTTTGTCATCACATCTAATTCAAAGTGAAGTCTCGCCTGATATTGCGGAGCAATCTCATCCATACTCTTTGCTCCAAATTTTTCCAATAATCCAGCTTCAGCTTCTTTGACTAACCAAGAGTTCTCACTCTCACCTTTTGGTACTGCAAATTGTGGGAGCAAATTCTCATTTTCACGCATCTTTATATTGCATCTTTCAGCAATTGCAAGGGTGTTATCACAGGCAATTTCAAGATCTTTAAAGATACGACGCATAGTTGCTGCATCTTTTAGGTAATACTCTTTACCTTCGAATCTAAATCTCTTCGGATCTGCCAGAGTTGTGCCGGATTGGATACAGAGAAGAGCCTCATGATGTTTTGCATCATCTGCATATGTGTAGTGCAGATCGTTTGTTGCAACGAGCGGGAGCCCTAACTCTTTTGCGAGCTTTAGCAAATCATCTTTAACGCGTCTTTCAATTTCAATGTCGTGATCCATAATTTCAACAAAGTAATTATCTGCTCCGAAAATATCGCGGTAATTTGCTGCCGCTGCCCGGGCTTCGTTGTAGGCCCCCATTCTGATACGAGTTTGAATCTCACCTGCCGCACATCCCGTTGTTGCAATAATTCCTTGGCTATATTGCGAGAGCAACTCGCGATCCATTCTTGGTTTGTAGTAAAAACCTTCAAGCGAGGCAAGGGATGAGAGACGAAATAAATTAGCAAGGCCAACATTATTTTCAGCCAAGAGCGTCATATGGGTATATGCCCCGCCTGCTGAGACATCATCTTCCCCACCCTCAGCCCACTTCACTCGCTTCTTATCAAACCTTGACTCCGGAGCTACATACGCCTCTATTCCAATGATGGGTTTAACTCCAGCGTTATTCATTGTTTTATAGAAATCAAATGCGCCGAATACATTTCCATGATCGGTCATTGCAATTGCGCCATCACCATAGCGAGCGACTTCCTCGGCTAATTTTTCAATGCGAGCAGCTCCATCGAGCATCGAATACTCGGTATGGACATGTAGATGGACAAAACCCTGGCTCACGGTCGGGCAGATTACTCTCTTGCACTCACTTGACGGCGAGCAACGCAAGGGCGCGCGTTAGGTCCTCAGGCAGTGGGGCATTTAGGGTGATTCGCTGATCGCTTGAGGGTTGATTAAAAGATAGCTCCAGCGCATGTAGCCAAGGTCTCTTTAACTCCAGACGTGCGGCAAGGACTGGGTCCCCACCGTAAGCAAGATCGCCGACTAGCGGATGGCGCAGGGCATTGAAGTGAACTCTTATCTGATGCGTTCTTCCCGTTTCTAAAACTACCTTTAATAGAGATGCCCCTTGGTAATACTCAATTAATTCATAGTGAGTGATGCTGGCCTTGCCATCTGCAACAACAGCAAAACGATAATCCTCTCTTGGATGGCGCCCGATTGGAGCATCAATACTTCCCTCAGCTGGATCAATATGTCCTTGAATGAGGGTGCGATAAACCTTTTCGATACTTCGATTTCTAAATTGATTCTTCATAGAAATATAAGAACGCTCATGCTTTGCTAACAGCATTAGTCCAGAAGTTCCAGCATCTAGCCTCTGCACAATTCCCTGTCGTTCTTGTGGTCCAGTTGTTGAGATTCGATAACCTCTTGCAAGAAGTGCGCCAACAACAGTTGGGCCCATCCAGCCTGGACTTGCATGCGCAGCGCAACCCACTGGTTTATTAACCACAACAACATCATCATCGTCATAAATAATTTCAAGGGTATCTATCGGCGTCTCTTTTAACTCCAGTGGATCATAGATAGCTGGCATCAATACCGTTAAGCGATCTCCTGCGCTTACCCGATCTGACTTTGATAGCGGTTTCTTTCCCTGCAGCACATCGCCGGCATTAAGTAGATCAGCCACCACACTTCTTGATAGCTCTAAAATTTTTGCTAAAGCTGTATCAACTCTCTGACCATCTTGGTCTTGATCGATCTGAATCGCTCGCTTCTCGCGCTCCATCAGATAACCTTCTTATATGGCTCAATATTTCGAATGGCTAAAAGGCTCATTAAAAGTGCTGACATAACAATTGCTGAATCAGCAATGTTAAATACTGGCCAATTAGGTAGCTCTATCCAGTCAATTACCTCGCCTCGCCATGGCCCAGGAGGTCTAAAGGCTCGATCCATCAAGTTTCCAAGAACTCCTCCAAGTAATAGACCCAGAGCAATCGCCCAGGATCCATTCGTTACTTTTCTAATCAAAAAAAGGATGAAGGCAGCGACACAGAGTTTTAGAGAGCTCAAAATTAAAGTGGCATCTCCAATTAAATTAAAAGCAGCACCTGGGTTTGTGGCAAAAGTTAATTGCAGAAAGTCTCCAATGACCTTAACAGGTTCACGGTATTGCAGATATGAAATGGCCCAGTTTTTAGTAATTAAATCCAGAGCAAATATTGATACTGTAAATATTACAAAGAGTCGTCGCGCGCGATTAGCACCCGACGACCTTATCGGCGTTCTTCCTTCTGTTTGCATAACATGCAAAGAGTGGCGCGAGGGAAAACTTGGAGACGGGCTTTTCCAATCGCGCTTCCACAATCCTCGCAGCGCCCATAAGTTTTATTCTCAATTCGCTCTAACGCTCTCTCAGTCTGTAAAACCATATCTCTTGCGTTATAGACCAGTGAGATTTCATGTTCGCGTTCAAATGTTTTGGCGCCAGCATCAGCTTGATCATCGCCCGCTCCGACACCGGAGGCTTCAATTAGATCATCCATCTCACTTTCAATGGTTTCAAGTTCTTTCTTTAATCTAATTAAATCTTTTGAAAGTTCAGATTTGATTGCTTTCATTTCAGCTGCGCTCCAAGACTCCTCGCCATCAAGAACAAAGGGTGATGGCGCTGCCTTAACTGGCTTTAGCGCAGGAGCTTTCTTGCCTGGCTTTGGAGTTCTAATTGGCGGCGGCATCACTAAACGTTTTTCTGGAACAACTACAAGATCGCTTGCTTCGATCTCTGGTTTATAAACTGAAATAGTTGTTGCTCCGCCTTTTGCAGTACTACTAGTAAGCGCAGTCTTATGAGCGCCCTTCATAATCTGGGCGGGGGCCTTCTTTAATGGAGCTTTTTTAGCAAGAGTTGGGCGAACTGGTACTTTCTTTACTGGCGCTTTTTTAGCTGGAGCTTTCTTGGCTGTAACTTTTTTTACAGGAGCTTTTTTAGCCTTTGGCTTAACACTCTTGGCCTTAGGTTTTGCCTTTGCTGGGCTAGATTTCTTCTTAAACTTCGCAACCGCTGAGCGGACTTTCTTTTTTAATGCCACAACGGCGAAGGCTAAAGGTTTATTGATTTAAATGCCACTCGCCCCGCTATAGGCTAGAATGAGCGCGCTTACATCAGTTATCGCGATGACCAGGCAATCACCTGTGAGCGAGTTGGAAGAAATGAGTCGAGAGCTCATCTAGAACCAGCAGTAAGTTTTTTTTCTAAAAGCGGCAGCAAAAAAGCTGCAAGGCGGGTGGTACCGCGGTCGCCAGATCGCCCCTCCAAGAGATCGAAGAGCGTTTTATTCGAATTTCGAGGGGGTTTTTAGTGTCAAGTAATTCGCCTTATCTAGCGCTATCTGCCTCGATTGATCTTCCAAAAGTTGAACATGAAATTTTAGATTTCTGGCAAACCCAAGACATATTTCATAGCAGTGTCAGAATGCGTCAAGGTGGTCCAAGTTGGACTTTTTATGAAGGACCACCAACTGCTAATGGTCTGCCAGGAACTCACCATATTGAAGCAAGAGTCTTTAAGGATGTATTCCCTCGCTTTCAGACTATGAAGGGCAAGTATGTAATCCGCAAAGCAGGTTGGGATTGCCATGGTCTTCCAGTAGAGATTGCAGTTGAGAAGGAGCTGGGATTTTCTGGAAAAGGTGATATCGAAAAATTTGGAATAGCTGCCTTTAATGAAAAGTGTCGTCAATCGGTGCAGCGACATGTTGGGTCATTTACTGAGATGACTGAGCGAATGGGTTTCTGGGTTGATTTTGATCAGGCCTATTGGACTATGTCTAATGAATATATTGAAAGTGTCTGGTGGTCACTTGCTCAGATTCATAGCAAAGGTTTACTGGTTCAGGACTATCGCGTAGCACCGTATTGCCCTAGATGTGGCACCGGTCTATCGGATCATGAGCTGGCCCAAGGCTATGAAAGCGTTACTGATCCGAGTGTATATCTGCGTTTTCCAATTATTGATGGTGAATTAAAGAATCTAGGTGCATCGCTTTTAGTTTGGACTACAACACCCTGGACTTTGGTATCAAATACTGCTATCGCAGTCAACCCTGATGTCGATTACTTGGTAGTTAGAACTAAGGCTGATCCTGAAAAAGAAGTTATCTCTGAAGTATTGGTCATAGCAAAGAACTTAGTTGAGCTTTTAGGTAGCAGCTATGAAATTCTTAGAGAATTAAAGGGAAGTCAACTTGAGAGAATTAAATATCAACCGCCCTTTAATTATGTCGATATTCCTGATGCGCACTATGTGGTTCTGGCAGATTATGTAACCACCGAAGATGGAACTGGATTGGTCCATCAAGCCCCAGCCTTTGGCGCAGATGACTTACAAACCTGCCGCAAATATGGCCTCCCGGTTGTAAATCCCATCGCACCTAATGGCGAATTTGAAGCAGGAATTACAACTGTTGGAGGAATGTTTTTTAAGCAGGCAGATAAGATTCTAATTAAAGAGCTGAAGAAATCTGGATCACTTTATAAGCACCAGCAATATGAACACTCCTATCCGCATTGCTGGAGATGCCACACTCCTCTTATCTATTACGCGCAACCTTCTTGGTATATCAGAACTACCAAGATCAAGGATGCTTTACTTCGAGAAAATGCCTCAACTGATTGGCATCCTGAGACAATTAAAAATGGTCGCTATGGTGATTGGCTCAATAACAATATCGATTGGGCTCTCTCGCGAAATCGCTATTGGGGCACTCCCCTTCCTATCTGGAGATGCGAGAATAAACATGAGGAAGCATTTGCTTCCAAAGCTCAATTGCAGAGCCGTTATGGAAAAGATTTAACAGATCTTGAACTCCATCGTCCATTTGTTGATGAGATTGTATTTAACTGTCTTACTTGCTCATCGCAGATGGTGAGAACTCCAGAAGTTATTGATTGCTGGTATGACTCAGGTGCTATGCCCTTTGCGCAGTGGGGATATCCACATAAGCAAGGCTCAGAAGAAAAATTCAAAGAGGCCTATCCTGCTGATTTTATCTGCGAGGCAATTGATCAAACTCGTGGTTGGTTCTATACCTTGATGGCAATTGGTACTTTGGTATTTGATGAGTCTTCATATAAAACGGTGCTCTGCCTTGGCCACATCTTGGATAAAGATGGACGCAAGATGAGTAAGCATCTAGGAAATGTATTAGAGCCAATGGCTCTTATGGATAAACATGGAGCAGATGCAGTTCGTTGGTACATGCTCGCCGCTGGTTCCCCCTGGAGCGCCAGACGAGTTGGCCATGATGCAATCTCTGAAGTTGTCAGAAAAACGCTACTTACCTATTGGAACACAGTCTCCTTTTTAACGCTCTATGCCTCAGCTGCTAACTACTCACCAACACCTATTTCCAAGGCCAGCAATCTATCAACCATGGATCGTTGGATTTTAAGTGAACTAAATCAATTGATTGCAACGGTAGATCAAGCTCTCAGTGACTTTGATTCGCAGTTAGCGGGATCTGCTATTGCCACATTTATTGATGACTTATCAAATTGGTATGTAAGAAGATCAAGAAGAAGATTCTGGGATGGCGAGAGCGCAGCTCTTTCGACGCTGCATCACTGCCTTAAAAATGTCACGCTGCTTATGGCGCCGATGGTTCCATTTATCACCGAACATGTCTGGCAGAAGTTAATACGGGTAGTTGAAAAAGATGGTCCGATTTCGGTTCATCTAGCAGACTTTCCGGTTAGTGAAGCATCATTAATTGATAAGGAACTATCAAAGTCAGTTGCCTTGACTAGAAGATTAGTAGAGCTTGGACGAGCATCAAGGGCTCAATCTGGAGTCAAGATTCGACAACCACTATCACGAGCACTTATCGCCGCACCTGGATGGAAGTTGCTCTCTGTTGAACTGCGAGAACAGATTTCAGATGAATTAAATGTTGAATCCCTAGATGATCTTGCAAGCGCTGGAGCAGACTTAGTAGATATCTCAATTAAAGCTAACTTCAGATCCCTGGGAGCAAAATTTGGTGGCGAGGTGCAAGAGCTATCAAAGGCAATTACCTCATCAAATGCCCAAGAATTAGTAAGTAAGGTAAGAAATAGTGGCAAAGCTCAAATAACTTATGGCTCAAAAACTGCAGAAATTACCGAGGAGGACCTGGTAATTACTGAAACACCAAGAACTGGATGGGCTGTGGCCTCACACACTGGGGAAAGCGTTGCGCTAGATTTAAATCTAACGGATGAGTTGATTGCAAAAGGAGTAGTCAGAGAGGCAATTCGTGCCATCCAAGATGAGCGAAAAGCATCAGGTTTTGATGTGAGTGATCGCATCCATGTTAAGTGGAACTCTGATGAGCAATCGTCAAATTCAATCGAAGCTGGAGCTGCCTGGATAAGCGAGGAAGTCCTTGCTCTCTCTTTTGAGCGAGATTCAAAGCTAACGCCAAGTGTGCAAGAGCTCGGTCTTAGCCTCAAACTTACAAAGGCCTAGAACTTACTTCTAATCTGCCAGAGATCAGGAAATACTGGATTAAATAAAGTTGAAGCAAGATATGTTGCGCCACTTGAACCACCAGTTCCACTCTTATGTCCAATAGTTCTCTCAACCATTTTTACATGCCGGTAGCGCCACTCTTGCAAGCCCTCATCGATATCAACTAAACGCTCACAGATAAGAGATCCTTCAGGATCTTTTCTATGAAGATCAAGGAGCGCCTCTTGCACTTTATCGTTTGCTTGATAAGCCAGGCTAAAATCTCGATTCAGTATTTCTGGTGCAATTTTAAAACCTCTGCCATCTACATATCTAAGGGCGCTATCCCAGAGCGATGGCGAGCTCATCAAATCTTCAACAATCTTCTTATCTGAAAGTATTAAGTGTGCTGCAGCCTTTGGATCACGTCTTCCAAGAATTGCTTCAATTTGCCGAAACTGCGCCGATTGAAAGCCGCTGGATGCCCCAAGGCGATCACGGAATGAATTAAATTGAAGTGGGGTCATCGTCTCAAGAATGTCTATCTGAGCAACACATATCTTCATAATGGTCCTGATACGACCAAGAATGGAGAGTGAGTAATGGGTATCTCCCGATTCAAGACTTCTCTGAGCGGCAATGAATTCGTGAATCAATTCTTTAAACCAGAGTTCATAGGTTTGATGAATAACAATGAATAGCAACTCATCATGCTCTGGGCCTTCTGAGAGAGGTTGCTGAAGTTTTAGAAGTTCATCAACTTTTAAGTAAGAGCTATAGGTCAGTGCAGCATCGTGATTTTCACTCATGTGACTCGAACCTGCCCTTCATTAATCTTTTCATATTGGTGGGTACTGACTAAATCTCTAATTCTTTGAAATCCGTCATAAACCTCAACATAGGAGTTAACCAAAGGCGAGATTGCAACTCTAATTGAATTTGGGGCGCGAAAGTCTGGAATTACATTGGCATATTTGCGAAGCGCTATTGCTATTTTGCTTGCCTCTGGATGACAGAGAGAAATATGGCCGCCGCGCTTACTTGCAGTCTTTGGCGTATTTAAGGTAAATCCAAGAGGCGCTAACCACTCTTCATAGAGCTCGATCATCATTTGCGTTCCACTTGCTGCTTTTGCTTCGATTGCAGTAATTCCAGCCTCTTCAATCATCGCAAATGCGCTCTTTATGCATCGCAATCCCATAAGTGAAGGACTTGCTATTTGGAAACCTCTAATACTTTCAACTCTCTCAAAATTTGCACCCATAGCAAATTGATCTCGCTGGGCAAACCAGCCTTGAATAGGAACTTGCAGCTCTCTCTGGATTCCTTTTGAAACATAGAGCCAGGCAGGAGCGCCTGGTCCTGAGTTTCCATATTTGTAGGTGCACCCAACTGCAAGATCGACTCCATTTTTATCAAAGTCAAGGACTACTGAGCCCACTGCGTGAGCTGCATCCCAAAGCATCAAAGCGCCATGACTCTTTACTAAATCAGTAAGAGTTTTTACATCCTGCCTCGCACCTGATCTATATTGCACAACTTGAAGTGAAACTAAGGCCACATCATCTGATAGATAAGATTTAAGTAACTCAGGTGTTATCAATTCATTTTCACTAATTGCGCTATCTTCATTATTAATTGTGATCAGGTTCAAACCTAGACTCTTGGCAATTCCCTGCATAATGTAACGATCGGTTGGGAAATTAGCTGCATCAATTATTATCGTTTTTCTATTCGGCCTTGCCTTAATAGCTGCTAGCGCTAATTGATATAGATTTACTGAAGTTGTATCACAAGCCAATACTTGACCCGGCCCTGCTCCGAGAGCGCTTCTACCAATCAAATCTCCAACCGTTTGAGCCTCATCAATCCAATGCTCCCAGCCGGTAACTACTTTTGGCCCCCACTCTTGGGTGAGAAATTCGCTAATGGCTTTGACTGTGGCATGAGGCAGGCGTCCCAGAGAATTACCATCTAGATAACAAGTATTTGGATCAGTAATGACAAACTGATTTCGAAACTTACCTAACTCATCTTGAGCATCTAAAGCTTGCGCTTGGCTGCGTTCCATAACCTTGAGTCTAGGTCAGGAGTTAGGTTCTTGAGAAGTTGCCCTTAAAGGGGAAGTTTTATCGAATGAAAGCGATAAGAATTTGTGTTCCAAAGAAGAGCACAATAAATGAGAGATCAAGTGCCACAGGTCCCATGCGAAGCGGCGGGATAAACCTACGAATAAAACCGAGCGGCTTATCAGTAATCATGTAAATGATTTCAGCAAGTGGAAGAATTACTCCCCTTGGACGCCAACCAGGACGAAACATCCTGACATAATCCAGAATTAAACGAGCAAATAGCGCAAAGAGAAAGAGATTTAAAGCAAGAACAATCCAACTGCTGATATTTATCACAGCAGAATTAAATCAGCTCTGGTTAAAGAGGCTAGCGTTAGCTGCTGCCGTCTTATCTTCTGAACTGACCATCACATTTGGTGGCGAGAGAAGAAAGACTTTTGAAGTTACGCGCTCAATAGTTCCAGCATGACCGAAAACCAAACCTGATGCAAAGTCAATTAATCTCTTGCGCTCTGACTCTTCCATATCGCTAAGGTTCATGATTACCGGATTTCCTTCGCGGTAATACTCACCAATGGCTCTAGCTTCGCTATAAAACCTAGGAGTAATAGTCACGATGCGATCGATTGGAGCAGCATCTACACTTTTTGCAGCGCTAGTCATAGATGGAGCGACAATTAGTGATTTGTTCTCGCGCTTAACTGGCGTAACCCTGTTTTTAGGTGTTGCAACTTCGCTAGTTCCATCATCTTCGGTGAGACCGAGATAGTTGGTCATTTTTCTTAAGGCATTTGACATACTAGAATTTTACTCGCCCACCCTTCTTGGGCCGAGGATTGAGCTGCCTAGCCTGATATGTGTCGCGCCATATTCCATTGCAATCCGATAATCCCCACTCATTCCCGATGAGATAAAGCCAGCATTTGGAGCGACTTTCAAAAGTTCTTGACTCAATTTCCTTAGGGTTTCAAAGCCTGGCCGAGGATCTTCATTTAGAGGAGCAACTCCCATCACTCCAACAATTTCTACTCCAGCAAGCTTTATCAGGCTCTCAGAGAAGGCTTTAAATTGCTCTGCTCTTATCCCGCTTCGATCACTTTCTTGTTTGACTAGCTCTTCTGAATCTAAATTAACTTGAATAAAGCAGCTCTGCTTCTTGCCCAACTCAAGGGCTAGATCTGAGATTTTAGAAGCATGGCGTAGCTCATCAAGTGAGTGGATATAGCTAGCCACGGAAACTATTGCTCTTAATTTATTGCTCTGAATAGTTCCCTGAAAGTGCCAATCAATATCCTTTGGCAGAGCCTCTGCCTTAGGGCTCAACTCATTTTCTCGATTCTCTCCAAATTGACGCTCGCCAAGAGAATAAAGTATCTCAAGATCGCTAATTGGAAAGTTCTTAGTAACAACTATTAATTTAACCCCAGGTTTTAACTCAGCACGGACATCATCTAAAGCGCGCTTTATCTCTATCTGCCTAGCGCTCATCTGATAATCACTCCTGCCTGCCTTCCAGTTTTGTTATCTCTACGAAAGGAGAAATATCCAGGGCTATGTTTACTGCACTCACCACGTGAGCTCCAGGTGATTCCCCTGCTTTTAAGTATCGAGATTACTCCTGCCTCTAAGTCAAGACATCTCTTATTCTCATCTGTGGCGCACTGCTCTATCTGGTCTACAACCTGGCGATATATTTCAAGACTTACCTGATAACAGGTGCCGCAAATTGATGCCCCAAGGAGCGCGCTGATCTGACTTGAGGTAATCCCATAACTTTCAAACTTATCTAGCGTTGCCTCTAGAACTCCTGCAATAAGTCCTTTTCTGCCGATGTGCACCGCAGCGATAGCAGAGGGCGATGAGAGAAGAAGTGGTATGCAATCTGCAGTTAAAACAGCAAGGGCGACGCCACTTCTTCTAGTAAATAAGGCATCGGCCTCAGGTTCATCTAGATAAGAAGAGTTTTCATCAATTTCAACAACTCTTGAACCGTGAACCTGGTTCATAAAAAATAATTCGCTTCGCTTTATGCCAAGTTCTTTAGCCAGCAGATCTCGATTTGAATCAACAGTTTTTGCATCATCGCCAACATGGAGAGCTAAATTAAAACTTTCAAATTCATTGCTACTTAAGCCGCCATGGCGCGAGGTAAAAAGCGACCTCGACATTTAACTGATTACTACTTCATGAAATCAGGGATATCAATCTCATCTTCAGCAACTAACTCTTCAAAAGTTATCTTTCTTCTTGGAGTCACTGGTGTGTCCATTGCAACAGCGATTGGATCATTTGCCGCAATTGGATCTGCTTGACCATTTAAGGCAGCAGTTGAGATCACTGGAACAGAGAGTCTCTTTGGCGCTCCCCCATCAAAGCCGGCAGCAATTACGGTGACTCTTACCTCATCACCTAGCGCGTCATCGATAACTGTTCCAAAAATAATATTGGCATCAGGGTGTGCGCACTTTGCAACCAGCTCTGCTGCCTCGCTAATTTCAAATAGACCTAAATCTGATCCACCAGCAATAGAGAGAAGAACGCCATGTGCGCCATCGATTGATGCCTCAAGTAGTGGTGATGAGATCGCAAGCTCAGCAGCTCTAGTAGCTCTTGCCTCGCCTCTTGCAGATCCAATTCCCATAAGAGCAGAACCAGCGCCATCCATAACGCTCTTTACATCAGCAAAGTCAAGATTAATCAAACCTGGCGTGGTAATTAAATCAGTAATACCTTGAACGCCAGAGAGTAAAACTTGATCTGCAGTCTTAAAGGCCTCAGGTGCTGAGATAGAGCGATCAGAGATTGAAAGAAGGCGATCATTTGGAATAACAATTAGCGTGTCAACTTCTTTTCTTAAGTTTTCAATTCCTTCATCAGCCTGCATCGCGCGGCGCTTGCCTTCAAAACTAAATGGTCGAGTAACTACGCCAACTGTTAGCGCTCCGGCATCTTTAGCGATCTTTGCAATTATTGGCGCTCCGCCAGTTCCAGTTCCGCCGCCCTCTCCTGCAGTAACAAAAACCATATCTGAGCCACGAAGTACTTCTTCAATTTCTTCGGTGTGATCAATTGCTGCTTGCTTGCCAATTTCTGGCGCAGCACCTGCACCAAGACCGCGAGTTAATTTTCTTCCAATATCTAATTTCACATCAGCATCACTCATCAGAAGAGCTTGCGCATCAGTATTAATCGCAATGAACTCAACGCCTTTTAGCCCCGCATCAATCATGCGATTGACTGCATTAACTCCGCCGCCGCCAATTCCAACAACTTTGATGACTGCTAAATAATTCTGTGGTGTTGCCACTTTTTTCGCCTCTCTCCAAACCCTAATTCTCAACTTTAGACTTAGAGTTTCTGTTTACTCTGCGCGCAAAAGTAGTTGCGCAGCGCTCCTGTGGCAAAGACCGACACGATTAGTTAAGGAAATACTTTTCTATCGAACCGTTGGTTTCAATGGATCAATTAAATTGATGTTTCGAACTTTTTTATTCTCATCTTGCGCCAATAAACGCTCCAGTACTTCAACTTTTAACCCAAGATCATTGATGCTGCCCCAGGAGATTTCGATGTTGCGCCCTGAATAGTTAGCAGAGGTGATGAAGCTGGCGTTATCTCTTGCGTTAATTCGCGTTAATTCAAATCCTCTTGGGGCAAGCTCTTGGTTAAATAGCTCTATCAACTCCAGGGCCGCGGCCTTTAATTGGTTATCTGCCCCATCTGTTGACCCAGCAGGCAAAGTTAACTCCGGTATCTGCTGCCAACTCTTATCTCCTGAGCCGATAGCCTGATCAATAGCCTGCCTAGGAAGATAAAAGTAATCAAGGTCTTCGCCCATAAACCCAATAGTGACGCTTTGAGGGCTCGTGGTTGAGGTCAGGCGGGCGATCGGAGTTCTTGAAATTATATTTATAAGTAATTTGCCATTAATTAAATTTCGGTCCAACTCAACATTTTCAACCCAAGCAAATTGACGGAGTCGATTGGCTATTTCTCTACGATCAACTCTTGCAATCTGATCTCCCAGTTTGACTACCGCAGGTGGTTGGGAGAGTCGAGCTTTGACCTCTCTTTCAATGGACTTATCTTTTATATCAATTTTGATTTCTTTCACCACAAATACTTGGCTAAAGCCCAAAAGAAATGCCAGCGCTCCAATGAGCAATATCGAAATAGGCAGAATTAATCTTGGATTCAACTTCATGCAATTAGGATTCGATAGCCTCTAGAATCAATTTACCTAAAGAGCTCACATCTCCAGCTCCTAGGGTAAGAATTAAATCGCCACTCTTGGCCATCTTTGCAACGGCTTCCACAACCTCTGGCATTGAAGGTTGATAGCTATGGTTGCTACTTGCCATTTCTTTTGAAATTAGTAGCGAACTAACTCCGGGAATCTCTTTTTCACTTGCAGGATAGATTTCAAGTAAGTATGTGTAATCAGATGCAGAGAGAGCTTTGGCAAATTCACTAGCAAATACTTGCGTCCTTGAGTAGCGATGGGGCTGGAAAACTGTCAGTACTCGCCCACTTTGAGCATAAATCCTTGCACTCTCAAGGGTTGCCTTGATCTCTGTTGGATGATGGCCATAGTCATCAATGACTGTGATCCCCTTAGAAATTCCTTTGATTTCAAAGCGCCTTCTAGCACCGCTAAAGAGAGCTAATCCTTTAATTAGATCATTTGCATTTGCGCCAAGCTCAAGGCCTGCAAGCAGAGCAGCGCCGGCGTTGAGTAGATTATGCCGGCCCGTAATGGCAAGTTCCATCTGCCCTAAAACTCTACCTTTATAACTAACTCTTGCCTCGGCGCTCTTTGGTTGCAGATGAATTCGATCTAGTCGTAGATCTGCATCGCTATCTATTCCATAGGTGGAGATGGAAGTTGAAGAACCTTTCTTCTTCACTCGCTCCATTAAACGAAGCGCGCCAGGATCATCAATACATAGAACTAAAAAGCCATCTGGTCTGATAGTGGCAACAAAGTCATCGAAGATCTGATCAATTTGAGCAAGGGTTGCAAAGTTATCTACATGATCTAACTCAATGTTGGTAATTATTGCCCCTAGCGGTTTGTAGGCGGTAAAGGAGCCATCTGATTCATCAGCCTCAACGATAAAAGTATTGCCCGAGCCCTGATGAGCATTTGTTCCAGAGTTACTTACCGTTGCTCCAATTGCAAAAGATGGATCAAGGCCTGAATGCTGCAGAGCAACTGTCAACATTGATGTGGTGGTAGTTTTTCCATGAGTTCCAGCAACAGCTACAGATCGAGTACCAATCATTAGCTGCGCCAGAGCGGAAGCTCGCTCCAAAATTGGAATGCCTCGACTCTGTGCTTCTTCAAGCTCGGGATTGCTTGCAGGAATGGCACTTGATTTAATGACTAGATCTGCATTATTTATATTTTGGTTGTTATGACCAATATATATAGTGACCCCAAGGCTTCGTAGGCCATTTAGAGTTGATGAATCATGTAAATCAGAGCCTGATACTTCTGCTCCGCGCGAAGCCATAATTCTTGCAATTCCACTCATTCCCGAGCCGCCTATGCCGACAAAATGGACTCGAGCTTTGCTCCAATCGCCAATCACTTGATTGTTCATTTAGCCCTATTTTCCTAGCAATATCTCTTGGGCAAGTTCTGCAATTCTCATCGCAGCCTTGGCATTACTACCTACTGATTTAGCCTGATACTTCTCCGCGCTTTTTAACGCTGCTGCAAGATTTTTATCAAGCCACTCTGCTGAAAAGTCATCATTTGAGACCATCATGGCTGAACCTTGAGCCACTAGAGCAGCAGCATTATCAAACTGTTCCCCATTGCCATGAGGCAGAGGAATGAGAATTGAATACTTGCCAAGAGAGGATAGTTCAGAGCAGGTGACGGCCCCAGATCTTGTGATTAGTAAATCAGCACTTCCATATATTGAAGCCATATCATGGAAGTAAGGCTGAGGAAGATAATTACTCGAAGCCTTTGGTAGTTCATTATTTATTCCTAGAGCATGAATAATCTGAACTTCTTGGTATTTATCTTGGTATCTTTTTAGAAAGTCTGCAATCACTGAATTGATATGAGTTGAGCCAAGAGAGCCACCAAAGATAGCAACTACTGGGCGATCGGCATCAAATCCCCAACTCTGACAATTGAGCAGCTTGAAACTTGATTTGTTAGAGAGCTCTGCAAGACTATTTAACGATTGGCGAATTGGCATTCCAGTTAAAACAGAACCAGACCATTGTTTTGCAACTTTTTCGAAGTTGACTGCAGTTACTTTAGCTAGCCGCCTTCCAAGGCGATTAGCTAGCCCAGGTTTTGCATTTGCTTCATGGATCAAAATTGGAATCTTTCGGCTAAAAGCTGCAAGGTATGCTGGAGTTGATACATATCCACCAAAGCCAATTACTAAATCTGACCCTTTTATTATCGATCTTGCTTTAAAGATTGCACCTACTAAAAGAAAAGGAAAGAGGAGGATTTTTGGAGAAATTTTTCTTGGAAATGAAGCCTTTGGAATGTAATGAATTCGATAGCCTCTCTTAGGAATCAAAAGTGATTCCAGACCACCTTTAACGCCTATGAATTCGCAAGATAGTTTTGAATCTTTTAGTAATAGCGCTTCGGCAACGGCTAAGGCTGGCTCAATATGTCCGGCTGTTCCCCCGCCTGCAAAGACCACACGCTGCGCCATGGGCTTTATCCTCTCGCAGTTCTTGCCGCCTTACGCTGGCGAATCTCTGAGGCAATTTGAGGGTCGCGTCTCAAAACCCCAAGTACATAGCCAAGCGCGATGAAGGTTGCAATAAGAGAGGAGCCGCCGTAGGAAATCAGTGGCAGCGTTACTCCAACTACGGGAATTACGCTAATTACCGTTCCGATATTAAGAAGGACCTGAACTGAGATCCAACATCCAATGCCCGCACAAACATAACGATCAAAAGAGTTCTGTGCATTAATTGCAACTTTAAATACTCCCAGAATCAAAATTCCAAATAGACCAAGAGTTGCTAGCGTTCCAAGTAAACCTAGCTCTTCTCCAATAACGGCAAATATAAAGTCGGTATGCACTTCGGGAAGACTTCCCCACTTCTGCTTACTGCTTCCAAGACCAGTTCCTACTGCGCCTCCTGAAGCAAGTCCCATGATGCTATGGGCTTGCTGCCAACCTACGCCTTGATAATTCTCTTCCGCAAAGGGATCAAAGAAGGCCGAGAATCTATTCATACGATTAGCACTTGGCAGAATTAAGGCCGCAAACAACGCGCCAGCCCCCATTGCTAATACCCCAAAGACTTTCAAGGCTAGTCCTGAAATGAAGAGAATTCCTGCAACGATTCCGGTAACAAGAACAGCAGTTCCTAAATCTCGACCTAAAAGAATCAAAGCCATAACAAGCATAAAGCCTGGAATAATTAGGGTTGCTGGATTACTTGCAATCCCCTCGCTTGCCTTTTGATCATGGATACGAAGCCTTACAGCGCACCAGAGGATTAAACCTAATTTTGCAAACTCACTGGGCTGCAAGGTAAAGCTTCCGATACCAATCCAGTTGGTATTACCACCAACAGTTTTGCCAATTCCACCAATCTGAGGAAGAACTAGAAGAGCGCAGGAAACAACTAGTGAGACTTGGGCTATCGGCTTCCAAAGCTCATAGCGAAGTTTCATCGCCACCCATGCAAGCCCTGCTGCCAAAATGAGAAAAAGTGCTTGGCGTAATACAAAGCTAAAAGAGTTGCCAGATTCTCGCAACGACTTTACTGATGAAGCACTAAGCACCATAACCAATCCCAGCGAGGAGAGGGCGATAACTGAGCCTAAAATCAGGTAGTAAGCAGAGGCGGGAGTTGCAAATAAAGGCTTAGATTTATTCATTAAATGCCTGCCTTGCTGCCAGAGTGAAACTCTCGCCACGATCGGCATAGTTCTTAAATTGATCCATCGATGCACATGCTGGAGCTAGTAGCACCACATCTCCACTAACAGCGATCTCTTTCACAATACTCATAACGCTGTGCATTACATCGATTCCTTTCAAGCTTAAATCAGTTGTATAGATAGCAAGATTCGGAGATTGCTTCAACAGCGCAGCTTTAATGATTGGGGCATCGCTTCCAATTAATATTGCAGCCTTGATACGGCTCTTGCATCTTTGAGCCAGTTCATCCATAGCTGCTCCTTTAGCAAGACCCCCAGCTATCCAAATTGACTCCATTTGAGAATACAGTGCGGCAATGGCGGCATGGGGATTAGTTGCCTTTGAGTCATTAATGAAAGTTATTCCACTGTTTTTATGCACAACCTCTAATCGATGATGATCTAGTTTAAAGATTCGTAGCCCCTGGGCTATTGCCTCTGGTTTTGCTCCAACACTTCTAGCCAGCGCCGCAGCAGCCATCGCATTGGAAACGTTATGACCAACAGATGGGGTTACATCACTTAGCTCAAATAGTGCTTCAGCATCGCCGTTTATAAAAGCGCGGTCGACAATGATATTTTCAACCATTCCAATCTCGCCCTTGCTCGGAACTTGAAGTGAAATCCAGGTAATTGGCTTAGAAATATTTTTGCCTCTCTTTGCCAAATGCTGATCATCTTTATTGAGAATCACCAAATCTGCCAGTTCTGAGATTTTTAACTTAGCGGCCAGATAATTCTCAAAGCTTTGATGCCAATCGATATGGTCTTCGGCAATGTTAAGAATCGCTACCGATTCAAAGTGAGCAAGATTGCTCCACTCTAATTGAAATGATGAAAGTTCTAGTGCCAAAATTTCGGCATTTGATTTAACTACCGCCTCAATAGCGGTAAACCCCAGATTCCCACAGGCTTTAGCATTAATTCCTGATTCAACGAGCATTGATTCCAGCATTTGAATTGTTGTTGTCTTACCGTTGGTTCCAGTTAGCGCTATCCAGCGCTGGTTAGGGCAGATCTGCTCCTTGACCTTCCAGGCAAGGTCAATCTCGCTAATTAATTCAATTCCTGCTCCTCTAACCAAAGAGATTAAAGGATGATCAACTCTCCAGCCTGGAGAGACAACTGCAAAGCTAACTCCTACCAGATCTTTGTTATCTAAGGTGCTCTTGATTCCATTATCTTGAACTTTCTCATCAACTGAAATCACTGTTGCGCCATTTGATTTTAGGAATTCAAGAGTTGGCGCTCCAGTAACGCCTGCGCCAAAGAGAATGCACTTTGCGCCTCTTAGGGAATCGATAAAGCTTTGATTCACGCAACCACCCATTGAGCATAGAAGAGTCCGAGTCCTGCAGCTACGCAAAGTCCAGCGATAATCCAAAAGCGAATAACGATTGTTACTTCGCCCCAACCAAGTAATTCAAAATGGTGTTGTAGCGGCGCCATTTTAAATACTCTCTTGCCTCCACTTATTTTGAAATAACTAGTTTGAATAATTACTGAAAGAGTAATAATGACAAATAGGCCGCCAATTGGAATGAGAAGTAGTTCTGTTCTCATTGTCATTGCAAGGCCCGCTAACGCTCCACCTAGAGCAAGAGAGCCGGTATCTCCCATAAAAATTCTTGCCGGAGATGCATTCCACCACAGAAAGCCTGCGCAAGAGCCAGCAAGAGCTGCGGCCAGTACTGCAAGATCTAGAGGATCGCGCACGTTGTAGCAGTTTCCACTGCCCACTACCTCGCAGCGCTGCCCAAACTCCCAAACACCAATTAGAACAAAGGCGAGAAATGACATCACTGCCGCACCCGTTGCTAAACCATCTAGGCCATCAGTTAAATTCACGCCATTACTAGCTCCAAGCACCATCAAAATTGCTAGAAGAATTAAGAGGACAATTCCAAGTTTTATCGAAGTGTCTTTCACCGTTGATAGGTATTGCGACATAGGAGTAAGCCCAAGATCATCTGGAAATCTGGTTGCTAGATATCCAAATGCTCCGGCAACAATTCCTTGGGTAAGTAGCTTTTCTTTTGCTTTAAGGCCAAGGGATCGCTGCTTTACAACCTTTAGCCAATCATCAAGATAACCGATTAAGCCGAGGCTTACTATTAGACCAATTACCAATACTGCAGAAGTTGTTAAGGCTGCTCCCGTAAATAGATGTGAAATCAAGTAACCAGCAATTGCCGCCAGAATCAGAATTACTCCACCCATGGTTGGTGTTCCACGCTTTGTGTGATGACTTTTTGGTCCATCATCTCTGATTTGTTGGCCATAGCCTTTGCGCGATAGGAACTTAATAAATACAGGCGTTAGAAGGAAGCTCAGCAGAAAGGCCGTAGCCCCAGAAATTAAAATACCTCTCATTTGCTTTCTCCCTCTTGCTCACTCATAGTCTTTGCCTTAATTGCGCTTGCTAATTCATCAAGGCCTTCAGCTCTTGATGCCTTAACAAGAATTACATCGCCTGGATTAAACTCTTTAAAGAGATCTAAGGTCTCTTGCCAGGAAGAAAGATACCTTGCGCTAGTTAACGAAGAATTAATTTTGCTCAAATAGGACTTACTCTTTATTGCGACCAAGTAATCGATTCCTAAATCCGCAACTTTCTTACCAATTTCCTCATGCATTTGATCTGAATTATCTCCTAGCTCATGCATCTGACCTAGGAATGCCCAAGAGCGTCCACCTTTTTCTTGTGTCAGTAGAGCGAGCACGTTAAGTGCTGCCTCCATACTTTCAGGATTTGCGTTATATGAATCGTTAATCAGGGTTAAGCCATTAGCCTCGCTTAGCTCCATACGCCACTTGCTAATCGATTGATGATTGGAGAGGGCTGCTGCAATGCGAGATACGCCGATATCTAATGCGTTAGCAATTGCTGCTGCAGCAAGGGCGTTGGAGATTTGATGTAAACCTAGAATCTGCAATCCCACTGCCTGGCGCTCACTGCCAATGACTAAATCAAAGTGAGCAAATCCACCTCTAGCTTCAATATCTGCAGCGCGAACATCACATTTGGGGCTATCTCCGAAAGTAACTCTCTTTACCCCTTGAACGCTCTCCATCTTTGGAGTAAAGGAGTCATAAGTTCCCAATACAGCAACAGCGCCAACTTGTAGACCAGCAATTAACTCGCCCTTAGTTTTAGCAATCATTTCCTGTGAGCCAAATTGACCAATGTGAGCATTGCCCACCTTCAACACAGCGCCAACATCAGGGCTTGCAATTGCAGTCAGGGATGCAATGTCACCACTATTTCGAGCTCCCATTTCCAATATGCAGTATTTGCTCTCTTTCGTGCAACGAAGAATGGTCAAGGGGACTCCAAGTTCATTATTGAAAGATCCAATTGAGGCAACAGTTTCTCCTTCAGCCGTAAGAATCGAAAGTAATAAGTCCTTAGTTGTTGTCTTTCCTTGGCTTCCCGTTATTCCAATAACTTTTAGGTCTTTCAATTCTCTTCTTACATAGGCTGCTAATTTAGCTAAAGCAAGTAATACATCACCTACCAAAATGTGGGGAGTTGGAACTGGACGATTAACGATACTTAGCGATGCTCCCCTTGCACTTGCATCAGATACGAAATTATGGCCATCGGCTTTCTCGCCCTTTAGTGCAAGGAAGATATCTCCTGAATTAATCTGCCTTGAATCGAATTGAAAAATTGTTGTAGTTTTAATCTCAGCTTGGCCGTGGGCGCTTCCCTGCATAATCTGAGCCATCTGCTCAATATTCATTTCGATCATAATTTGGCCTCGATGCACTTTTGTAAAACTTCTTGGTCACTAAAGGCATGTTTGACGCCCATTATTTCTTGACCAGTTTCGTGGCCCTTGCCCAGAATTACTAAAATATCTCCAGCTTCAGCTCTCTCTACTCCATATTTGATTGCTGATTGGCGATCACTGATTACAGCACTTGGGGCAGAGAGCTTTAGTGATCCGGTCATCTCCTTTAGGATTTGCTCAGGATCTTCATCTCTTGGATTATCGCTAGTGAATATGGCGATATCACTTCCAGAAAGTAGCGCCTTACCCATTAGAGGGCGTTTTGATTTATCACGATTTCCACCGCATCCAAGGATTGCAATTAACTTCGAGTTGGTATTTGCTCTAAGTGATGCAAGAACTTTTTCCACTGCATCTGGAGTGTGAGCGTAATCAACTAAAGCTAGGAAGTTTTGACCACAAACAATACTTTCTAGGCGACCTGGAGCAGCCTTAAGAGTTGATAGAGAATTTCCAATCGCAAGCGGATCTACACCACTTTCAAAAGCAATTGCTATGGCCATTAGAGCGTTATCTAAGTTGTGTTCGCCAATTAGGTTTAATTCACCTGATATTAAGATGCCGCTGGTGCCTCTTACGTCTACGCGATAGCCCTTTGAGGTGGTCTTTATATCTTGGTAGTACCAACTAGCTTTATTGCTTCTTCGAGAGATAGTTTTTGATGGCATTGAAATCTCTTCTGCGAGGCGAACTCCATAGGAATCATCAATGTTGATAATTGAGACCTTGCTGCGCGTGGAGTCAAATAACTTCTTCTTAGCTTGATAGTAACTTTCCATATCTCCATGGAAATCTAGATGATCTTGGGTCAAATTAGTAAAGGCAGCAGCAGAGAAGTGAGCACCATCTACTCTATTAAGCGAAAGCGCATGGCTACTTACTTCAATCGCAGCTGCGCGAACCTTTCTGTCTTGCATGATCGAGAGAATGTAGTGAAGTTGATCAGCTTCAGGAGTGGTATGGCTAGTGCCAAATCGCTCCTCTCCTATTTCAATTCCAATGGTTCCAATGAGTCCAGCTTTCTCCCCAGCAAACTCCCAAATCTGCTTTAATAGGTATGAGGTTGTCGTCTTACCGTTAGTGCCGGTAATTCCTGCAAGAAATAAAGCTCTGCTTGGAGAGTTATGGAACCAGTCAGCTAAATAACCAATTCTGCTTCTTGGGTTTTCTACAACAAGAATTGGAAAATTGCCGAGTGATTTGGAGACAAGATCTAAGCCCTGACTATCGGTGAGTATGGCAATTGCGCCAAAGTCTTTGGCATCTAGAGCAAATCTTGCTCCATGATGTTTTTCCCCAGGCAGGGCTATGAATAATTCTCCGGCTTTAATTCGATTTGATGAAGTTGAAAGACCAGTTACTTCAAGAGATTCAAATTCTTCATTAACTTTTAAGCCTAGAAATAAAGCGACATCGCCGAGCTTTTTTATATTAGCCTCCAAGCGATGCATCTCAGCCATTTTCACTCGCTTTACCTCGCTTTGCCCCTGATGCTTGAGCGCCGCCAGTCATTAGCTCGATTTTCGCCTTTAATTCTTTTGCATTTAGAGCATAGGTAATTGTTACTGGCGCCGTTGGTCTAATCGCCTTATCTTTTAGCACAAAGCTCATAACTTTCTTAAAGACTGGTCCACCTAGATAGCCGCCCCAATGAAGGCCCTTTGGATCTTGAATGGTTACTGAAACTACATACTCGGGCTTATCAGCTGGGGCAAAACCAATAAAAGATGCGGTGTATCCGCTATAGCAACCACACTTTGGGTTGTATCTCTGGGCGGTTCCAGTCTTTCCTGCCACTCGGTAGCCTTCAATAGCAGCTGAAGCAGCAGTTCCCCGATTAGTTGCAACGCTCTCCATCATTAGGCGCATCTTCTTTGCAGTATCTGGACTTATTACTCTCACAGACTTTTGTTGACTTGCTGGGGTGTAGCGCCCTGCTCCATCGCTAATTCCTGCTATAACTGTTGGCGTTACACGAAGGCCATCATTTGCAATAGTTGCAAATACCGATGTTGCTTGAAGAGCTGTTAGTGAATAGCCCTGACCAAATGCCACTGTTGGCGCAGTTGTTCCTGACCAATCTTTAACATCAAGTAATTTTCCAGATTCCTCACCTGGAAGTCCTGAGTTGGCTTTCTCGGCAATGCCAAACTTCTTTAGATAAGAGTGAAGCGTGTCATTAGATAGCATCTCCCCCACTTTTATGGCGCCAGTGTTACTTGATACGGCAAGTGCTCCAGTAAGGGTTAATTTCTGTGTGGGGTGTTTGTCATGATCGCTAAATGTTTTATTTGAGCGCTTCAATTTCCAAGGAATAGTCATAACCGTTTCAGGTGAAATCTTTCCCTCTTCAACTGCAGCAGCAATGGTCATGACTTTGCCAGTTGAGCCTGGTTCATAGACTTCTTGAACTGAAGGGTTTTGCCAGCGATAAGGATCTATTCCCTTGGTATCCCCTGGAGTAAATGAAGGATAAGTAGCATGAGCTAGAACTTGACCAGATTTTGGATCCATAACAACAACAGTTCCCGAGAGCGCCCGAGAACTCTTTACTACCGTTCTAATTGCCTCTTGTGCTACCCATTGCACATCTCTATCAATCGTCAATCTAACGGTATTTCCACGAACTGCCTCTGCGGTTATCTTCTGCGTTCCAGGAATTATTGTTCCTGCTGCATTTGCATAGGTGTAGAGCCCATCAACTCCAGCAAGAGTGGAATTCATACTGTATTCAAGGCCTGCAGCGCCAACTCCAGCCCGATTGATAAAGCCAATTACTGCAGCCGCCAATTCACCTTCAGGGTATTCGCGAATATAGATTCGCTCGGCAAAGAAGCCCATTAATCTCTTAGCAAGGCCATTTTCACTTTTAGCAACTGCTTCATTATAAGAATCAACGGCTGCTTCTAGCTTTCTCCAAACTTCAGGTTTAACTGCTTGGCTGATTACAACATAACGCCTCTCGCCAATTAATTGATCTTTAAGCCAGCTTTGATCAACATCTAAAATTGGTGCTGCAATTTGGGCAAGCTCCTTTGGATGATCCACGATTGCTTGATCAACCAGGATTCGATAGGCGCTAACACTTCTAGCAAACTCGGTGCCATTGATATCTGTGATTGCGCCCCTTGGAGCCATAATTACTGATTTCTTAGTTAGTTCATTTTCAGCTTTATTTGCTAGGCCAGCTGCCCTAACTCCTTGGATATCAATTAATCGAACTGCAAAAGCTATGAGAATCACTAGAGAAATAGCGACTAGGTAACTAATTCTTTTCTCAACTAACTTATGGTGGCTCATGGTTTATCTTTAGCCGCCTTTTCTACCTCAAGCGGAATTGGCTCTGAAATATCAAGAAATGTCGGTGAAGAACTTGGAATCATTCCAAGTGATATTGCTCGCTCTGCTAAAGATTCTGAAGTTGAAAGCAGGGCCACCTGTCTAAGAGCCTCTTCCCGCTCTTCATTAACCATGATTGCTTCGATCTTGAGCTCTCTAACTCTTACTGCATCATTTCCTAAAAGAATATTTATGCCCAAAAGTCCTAGTAGGCCAAGGGCTAATGTGGCGCCAACTATTGAATAAAAGAGGCGATCAGTTGCTTGTTGACCTGGTGTTGGGCGAAGCTCAGGAACGAGTTTAAGGATTACCTTTGATGACTTCTGAATTGCTAATTTCTTGGAGCGCTCAAAAGCTGGGCTAAGAACTGATAGAGCCATTAGGCAGCCACCCGCTCAATTGCTCTAAGTCTTACCGACTTTGCCCGCGAGTTATCTAGAATCTCAGCATCGCTGGCCTTCTGACTTCCGTTAAATACCAAAGAGAACTTTGCAGATAGCGCCTTAATCTCAATTGGAAGACCAAGTGGAGTCTTTGACTCTGTTGCTTGCGTGAAGAAGTTTTTAACAATCTTGTCTTCTAACGATTGGAATGACATCACAACCATCCGCCCACCAACATTTAAGCGCTCCAGGCAGGCAGGTATTGCTCGCTCCAAGATCGCTAGCTCTTGATTAACTTCGATGCGAAGTGCTTGGAAAGTCCGCTTAGCAGGATTTCCCCCGAGGCGTCTTGCTGGAGCTGGAATTGATCGCTTAATTAAGTCTGCAAGATCGCTTGTGCTTTTTATTAAACCACTTGTTCTTGCCGCAATGATGTTATCTACAATCCTTTGAGCAAATTTCTCTTCGCCATAGCTGCGAATAATGCGAATTAACTCGACCCTGGAGTAGCTATCGATGATTTCTTGGGCGGTGATTCCACTGCTTTGATCCATGCGCATATCAAGTGGAGCGCTCTGAGCGTAGGAGAAGCCACGCTCAGTTTGATCCAACTGCATTGACGAAGTGCCTAAATCAAAGAGAATGCCATCAACCGATGAAATTCCAAGAGAATCAAGGAGTTTTGGGGTCTGGTCATAAACAGCATGAAAAATTGTGATGCGATCTAAATGAGAAGATAGACTTTGACTGGCTTTATCAATTGCGCTCTTATCTCTATCAATACCAATTATCTGTAAATTTGGAAACTTCTCTAATAGAGCAAGTGAGTGGCCGCCTAGACCTAAAGTGGCATCGACTAATACAGGTTTTTCTTTATTTTCTAGTGAAGTTGATAAAACACTGATGCAGCGATTAAGCAGAACTGATGTGTGTTCCAGCTTCATCCCTACACTCCTTAATTATTAATAGTTGTTATCTTCTTCTTTCTTACTCTCTACTCTGGTCACCGCCGGCCGACGGATTGCGGGGGATAAACGGCACCGGGGAAGGGGCGCCGTTTATTTGAAGGTCGGCGGTGGCCAGAGGAGAGAGGAGATTTTTTCTTTTTTGCCCCTTGTTAAAAGAGGCCTGGAAATACCTCCTCAGAAACATCAGCGAAGCCTTTTTCACGATCTTTTAGATAGCTCTTCCATGCTTTGGAATCCCAAATTTCAACTCGAGTATTTGCACCAATTACTACGCAATCTTTTTCTAAATCTGCATACTCTCTTAAACCAGCAGGAATCATGACGCGACCTTGCTTATCTGGAATTTCATCATGTGCACCGGCAAACATCACACGCATGTAATCGCGAGCTGCTTTTGCAGTAAGTGGCGCTTGTTTTAGCTGCTCAGTAATTCGTGCAAATTCAGCAGATGGAAAAACAAATAAACAGCGCTCTTGTCCTTTAGTAATTACTAAACCTGAGGCCAATTCATCACGGAATTTGGCGGGAAGAATCAACCGCCCTTTTTCATCTAAGCGAGGTTCATGGGTGCCAAGAAACACTTAACAGACCTCCCCTACTTGCTTACTGCGCAGAACCCCCGTTCTGCTTAATTCCCCACTTTACTCCCTTTTCCTCCATTTTCAACCACCTTTCTCCATACGCGAGCAGGCCTGGAAAAGGACTCCTCCACTCTCCTGTTTTGGGCATAAAAAAACCCGCCAGAGGCGGGTGGTTGTGCTGATCTAACTAACTATTCACCGAGATTACGGCGATCCCATCTCTGCTCAAAGCCTTGGCTCCATTTGCCAGGCCCCCTCTTTGGCCCTCTGCTTTGGGCTTTGGAGATAACTCCATTCATAAGACCCCCAAGATTTGAGATAGCAAGAACTGCCCCCACAAGTGAGGCGATAAATCCAGCAACTCCAACAAGTGGCACTTGAGAAATCAAGCCGCCAAAGAGAATGAAAATGCCTAGAAGGATAAGGGCAAAACCAATTACCACCCGGCTCCTAGATGGGCTCTTGCCGCTAAACGTTGAAATCAGGCGAGGGTCATCGGCGGCTAGCGCCTCTTCCATCTCGGCTAATAACCGTTTTTCATGCTCAGATAGTGGCATAGGACTGACAATAGTAGAGGCGGAGCTATCTGGAAAGTCGAAAGAGTGAGAAGTTGCTATGAATCTTCGTTCTCATCATCGCCCTCTCCAACTAGCCGAGCAGGTTTTACAGAGCCACTTCCGAAACGAGCGATTGCCCTATCGATGGCAACCTGCGCCTGGCTCCATCCAACCTCCCGCTCTCCCAGCTCTAACTGCTCAACTGCGCCACTTTGATCAACTAACTGCTCAAGTGAAACCCCCAGAAGTCGGATCCTGGAGCCAGCAATTTGAAGCCCTAGATAGAGGTCTTTAACTACTTCATAGATTTCATGGCTACCACTTATTGATAGTGGCAGAGTTTTAGAGCGTGTGAGATTAGAAAAATCAGAGAAACGTACCTTTAAACCAATGGTTTTACTGCGCAAACTGCGAGCCCTTAGCCTTGCGCCGGCTCTTTCAGTTAATCGCAAGAGTTCTCTAAATATCTCATCTTGATCCTCGAGGTCATAGGCAAAAGTCTCTGCAGCGCTAATGCTCTTCTCTGGAGCATCTGCAACTACTTCTCGATAATCTCTAGCCCAAGCAAGTTCATATAGTGATACCCCAGCACTTGGACCAAGTGCTCGCTTTAAAGTTTCAAGTGGAGTGTTGGCAATATCAGCAACTGTTCGAAGCCCCAGAGCCTGCAGCTCTTCATTGGTTTTTGGACCTACTCCCCAGATTTCTGAAACTGGAAGTGGATGAAGAAAAGTCAAGACTCGGTCGTGCGCTATTTCAAGTATTCCATTTGGCTTGCAGCGCCCGGATGCCAATTTAGCAATAAATTTAGTAGTAGCAATTCCAACTGAGCAGGTTATTTTCTCTGATGCAATAACTCTATTCCTTATCAACTCTGCAATATTTCGACCACTGCCAAATAGTTTTCTTGATCCAGTGACATCGAGAAAAGCCTCATCTAGGGAGAGCGGCTCAACATGAGGAGTGAACTCAAAGAAAATCTCCATAACTTTTCGTGAAACTTGTGAATATCTCTCATGATCTGGCGGAATAAATATTGCATTTGGCGCCATCCGCTGCGCTCTTGATACTGGCATTGCAGCTTTAATTCCAAATTTCCTGGCAGCATAATTTGCAGAGAGAACTACTCCCCTAGCCCCTGCCCCAACTACTAACGGCTTTCCCTTATATTGCGGATAATCCAGCTCAGAAACTGATGCAAAAAATGCATCCATATCAACATGGAGAATGGTGGAATGCTCGCCCATCTGGCTACTCACAGATAGCTAGGCTACGCCACTTTTGATAAGCAGCTGATAAATCCCATGCCCCAATAGCTCTAAGTGAGATACCGCGTAGCCCAGTTCTACGGGTAGCGCCGCGAATTAATAGTAGCTGCGAGTTATAGAGCACCTCGGCATAGCTATGTTGAGCATCTTCAAAAAATGTTGCATCGCTACAGCCATATCCATCATCAAGAGTTAGAAAGATAACTCGTTTGCCAGAGCGAACTGGTGGAGTTTGCAGCGCTACTTTAACCCCAGCTACCAATACTAAGGATCCTGATCTTTGCTCTAGAAGCTGGCTAGATTTTATTGCTCCGATTTGATTGAGAAACTCAGCATAAAACTCAATCATATGATGGGAGATATCCATCCCTAGATACTTAACTTCATTTCTTACCAGCTCATGATCTTCTAAATCAGGTAGCCCTGTCTTAGATAAAGTGGGGGTAAAACCTAGGCTTAACTGTGAACCAGTAACTACTTTAGTTCTACTACTACCAGACCATTTATATAAATCAGTTAGATGTAGCAATAAATCTCTACGATTTATCTCAGCGCCATAGAGGCGATCAAAGGCCCCCACCATTAATAAGGCTTCAGAAGTTGGCCTGCTAACTGAGCTGCGATGAACAAAATCAGCTAGATCTAAATAAGGGCGATTAGCAATAATTGCTGATATCTCTGCGCTACTAATTCCTGAGATGTCGCTAAGAGATAGCCTGATACTTCTCTGATTATCACCTTCCACTCGATAGCTAATATCAGAGTGATTAATATCAAGAGGGGCGATAGTTAATCCATTTCGTCTAGCCTCATCTAATAGAAGACGCTTGGGATACATTCCAGGTTCATGAGTTAGAACTCCGGCAAGAAATGCTGCTGGGTAATGGCGCTTTAACCAAGCAGATTGATAAGTAGGAAGAGCAAAGGCAGCGGCATGGGCTTTGCAGAATCCAAAGGAGGCAAAGGCTCTTAAGACATCCCAGATTTGAGTAATAACTTTTAGCTCATAGCCTCTTGATATAGCTTGGGCAAAGAACCAATCACAGACCTCCTGCTGCCCCTCTCTACTGCCAAGAGCTCTTCGCTTCTCATCAGCTTGGCCAAGAGAGGATCCAGTTAGGGTGGCGATAATTTCAATAACTTGCTCGTGAAATACCACTACCCCTTGGGTATCACTCAAGATTTCAGCTAAATCAGGGTGGAATATCTCCCTAGTTTTAAAACCTTGGCGGGCATTTAGAAATGGAGTGATCATGTCGCTTTTTACTGGCCCTGGTCTAAAAAGTGAGATATCGATTATTAAATCAGTAAAAGTCTCTGGGGTTAACTTTCCAACTAATTCACGCTGGCCTGGACTCTCTATTTGAAAGATACCTAAAGTCTGAGCAGATTGGATGAGCGAAAATGTTTCACTGTCATCTAAAGCTATTGCATCAATATCTATTACTTTTCCAGTACTTCGCTCTATCTCAGATATGGCATAGGCCAGAGATGATTGCATTCGAACTCCTAAAATATCTAGCTTTAAAAGCCCAATAGCTTCCACATCATCTTTATCCCACTGCACCATCGGATAATTACTAGCATTTATCTCAATTGGGGCTCTCTGATATAGCTCAGCGCTAGAGATCACCACTGCGCAGGGATGCATTGCAACATTTCTAGGTAGGCCATCTAAGCGCTCTGCAAGACCAACTGCCATTTTCCAGGTCGGGCTAGTTAGATTTAAATTAGCAAGTTCAGGAAGATTAATTAGCGCCTGTGAAATATTGCGAGCTCTAATATGAGGAAGTGATTTAGCAACTAGATCTATCTCCATAGGAGCAAGTGATAGAGCTGCTCCCACATCTCTAATGGCATGGCGAGCTCTATAGGTATCAAACATTGCAACTGTTGCAGATCGCATCGGGTAATTTGCAAATACCTGATCATAAATTTCTAACCTTCTAGCAGATTCCACATCAATATCAATATCAGGTAGAGCTCTTCGAAGTGGAGAGCAGAAGCGCTCCATCAATAAACCTAGTGAGAGTGGTTCAACTCCAGAAATTCCTAAGAGATGACAGATTAGCGATCCAGCCCCGCTACCTCTAGCCGCTACTCTAATTCCAGAGGCTCGCGCGCGATCTGTAATATCGGCAACAGTTAGAAAATATGATTCGAAACCTAGACTCTTAATAATCTCTAACTCTTTTTCTAACCTTTGGCTGACCTTGCTATTGCTCTGGCCATAGCGCCAATTAATACCTGCAATTGAGCGCTGCCTTAGTTGAGCAGTTAGCTCTTCTTGATTTTTAGCCCCTAAAAGCTCAGGCTCTGGAAGATGGATAGATCCCAGGCCAATATCTTGGCTAGGTGATAGCTCTGCCTGCTTAGCAAGGTCTTGAGTAGTACTTAGTAATTTACGGCTATTTCTCTGCCCCGAAGCGCGAGTAATTATCTCTGCTAAGTAATGCATCTCTTGAGAGCTTTTAAGAAAGGCCTCGCTATTTTCGCGCTCTACAACATTTTTATGAAGCGGCAAGAGCCTTCGACTTGCATCAAGAATATCTGCTATTGGCGCATCCCGCCTTAAGCGCATTCTGGCAGCATTACTAAGTATCGCTGGAAGATCATTATCTTCAGCAAAACCAAGCATCCTTGAAGCATGGATAGTTGATCTTGGTCCATCTCCATAAATTAGATGAGAGACGATTTCAATTACTTGGCTTTGAAATAGTTCGCGGCTATCGTTATATAGCGATAGAGCTTTTTCATATTGACGATTGGTAATAGCTCTAGCAATTAAAGAGTCAGGGCCTTGTAGTGATATCAGGTTACTGGTGTAGTTAGAGTGTTGCTTTAGAAAGTTTAAATCACACTCGCCATAGCTTTTAAGTTCGCTAACTACCCTTACTAAAGATCTCCAGCCTTTACCTGGGGTGGCAAGTAGCGTTATGCGACTTTGATTCTTGCAAGTGATATCAACTCCAATAATTGGAGTAACTCCATTTTCAACACAGCTCTGGGTAAATCGAATTGCGCCATATAAGCCATCACGATCAGTTAGCGCAAGTGAGCTCATGCCAAAGTCGCGAGCCTTTTCAACTAAAAGATGAGGAAGAGTGGTTCCATATTTAAATGAAAATCCACTAGCAAGATGAAGATGAGTAAAACTCATGCTGGTCTTGAGGTGGGGCGAATCTGCCAAAGGCCAGGAGCGTTACTGGCTCCTTCTGGAATTACTTCAATACGTTCTATTTCAAAAGTTTTCATCACTCCAATAGGAGCTGCCTCTACGCGCCATAAAATCCGCCCACCATCATCTGGGCGAAATAAGCCATCGCTAGCTCTATTCCACCAACCACCAGATTCACGCCAAGAGCTAAGAAGTGCATAAATTCGATAGCGCTGACCTTTATAAGTGAACTCAATTGGCTCACCGCCGGATAGGTAGATCTCCGGTCTCTGATTCTCCATTTTTTCGAACATTTGTTCGAATACTAGCCAGAGCCTCTGACGCCAGCAAATTGTCTAAAGACTCACCTGAGGGACATGCCGCACTCACGCGCCATTAACCAACTTGTAACCAGGGCCATGCGAGTATCCGCCTGTGATCACACATACACAAAACCCAAAGACCCAGGGCCCCTCCCTCCGTCTGCGACTCTCCGCAATTGCAAGCGCCGTAGCGCTAGCAACATCTGCATTAGTGGTGCTTACTTCCCCGCAAGTTACTGCAAATACCTTTTCAGTTCCTGCTGCTCCAGTAATCAAAAAAGCATACTTAGCCTCAAATGGCATAAGAGTTGTCTTTGAAAAAGTTTCAGCCTCACCTGCAGTCACTGGTTATGTTCTTTCAAGTGGCGCAGGATCATGCGCAATTTCACTCCCTGCAACAACATCAGGAGTGGTAACACTTCCAATTATCACTGGACAGAGCAGCGCAACAATTTCCATTAAGGCAGTAAATGCCTATGGATTCTCACCAGCAAGAACTTGGAGCAAGACATTTACTGCTGCAGAACTAGCTGGCGTTACTTCAACTTCATGGCAGACAGTTCAGTTACTTCAACTAAGCGATCTACATGGCGCTATTGAAGGAACTTCTTCCAATGCTGGAACAGCTTTATTGACTACAGCATTTGCAGCTGAGCGCGCCAAGAATCCAGCAACCTTTACCCTCTCTGCTGGAGATAACATCGGAGCTGCTCCACCAATTTCAAGCCAGTTTGAAGAATTGCCAACTATTGAATCTATGAATCTAATGAAGTTTGATGTTTCTGGATTTGGTAATCACGAACACGATAGAAATATCGCACATGTTCAGAAAATTATTGGTGCATCTGATTTCCAGTGGGTAGCATCAAATTACAACACCTTAGAGCCACTAAAGAGTGGAAATAAGGCAGCTAAGAGCTACCTAGTTCTTGAGCGCGGCGGAGCTAAAGTCGGCTTTGTTGCTGGAAATACTGAAGATACTAAAGAGCAGATATTTCCTGGAAACCTTTCATTTGGTGGAAAAGAGCTAGTAATTTCAGCTGATGTAAGTGGCATCAATGCAGCTGTTAAGGCAGCTAAGGCCGATGGAGCAGACTTTGTCGTTGCAATTCTTCACCAAGGATGGCAAGAAAACCGTGATGGCGAAGCAAAAGGTCGCCTCATTGATTTAGCAAAGCAGATCAAGGGAGCAGCAGTGGTATTTGGTGGTCATAGCCATCAGACCTACTCCTCAGCTCTTGCTGGCAATTTTGCAGTCAATGGAACCGTTATTGCAATGACTAGAAATGCTGGCCAGGAATATAACCGAGTCACTCTCTGCCTAGATAGTTCACGTCGCGTTCGTGGCACAACAGTTGATTTAGTAACTCGAGCCAACATCGCAACTCTTACTCCAAATGCGGATGGCGCAGCGCTAGTTAAGAAATACAAGGACCAACTAAATGCCAAGCTTGATGTGAAGATTGGCCAAGTAAATGGCATATTTGCTCAAGGTGGATCTCCACAGGTTCAAAGAGCTGGCGAAGCTGCAATTGGAAACTTCACTGCTGATGCAATGCGAAAGAAGTATGGAACTGACTTTGCATATATCAACGGTGGTGGCATTAGAGATAAATTCCCAGCTGCAACATATGTTGCAGCAGATAAGTCTTTTAATCGCCCAGGAACTGACAAGGTAGCTCCATACGATGTAACTCTTGGTGATGCCCTTGCGGTCTATCCATTTGGAAACACCGTTGGAGTATCAGTAATTACTGGCGAGAATCTCTGGAAGGCCCTTGAAAATGGCGTAAGCAACTGGCCAGGCGATGGTCGCTTCCCACAGATATCTGGTTTCAAATTTAGTTTTGACACCACAAAAGCTGTTGGATCGCGCGTACAGAGCGTGACCAAAACCGATGGAACTGCCATTGCAAAGGACTCTAAGGAGTACACAGTTGCAGTGCCAGATTTCATGATCTATGGAGGCGATGGCTACGTCGGGTTCTTTACTCCCTCTAAAGCGAAATTGCGTGGTCTATTAGTTGATGTCTTCATTGAAGCAGTTACCGAAGCGTCATCTGGTGGTAAGGCAATAACTATCCCAGCGCTAGATGGACGTATTACTAAAGTAAATCCATAAAAAAGTAAGAAAAAACGCCCCAGTTTAGGCTGGGGCGTTTTTTTGCATCGAAACAAGGTCGAATATAACCACCTTTCTATCATCTTGGATTTACACTTAACTCTCAAGATCGTTAATCAATCTCTGAAAGGTAATAAATGGATATCCTTCTAGTTGTAGGAAGAGTTTTATTCTCACTTCTCTTTATCTCATCTGGAGTTGCTCACCTGACAAAGCTTCAGGCTATGACGGGTTATGCACAATATAAGAAAGTTCCAGCAGCTAAATTATCTGTAATTGTTACAGGGCTAATGTTGATAATTGGCGGCCTCTATGTAGCACTTGGTATTTATGCAGATTTAGGTGGATTACTACTTGCAATATTCCTAATTCTTTCGGCATTTAAGATGCATAACTTCTGGACAATTACTGATGAGCAAGCAAAGCAAGCCGAAATGACTAGCTTTATGAAGAATATTGCTCTAGCCGGAGCTGCTTTAATAATCTTTGTTCTAGTTGGAACTGGCGGCGAATTTGGTCCTTCAATTACAGAGGGAATTTTTAATCTGTAGCTGAACAACAGTTGATTTCTTTGGAGAAACCCCCGCTAAAAGGTATTTGTGGCAGGGGTTTTTCTTCTAAATTAGGTAATCTCTTCTAATGGAAATCGCTCTGGCAATCCTTTCCGGCATTGCAATCGGATCCGTATTAGGTTACATCGGAGCTGGTGGTTCAATGTTGGCTGTGCCAGCTTTCATCTACATCTTTGACTTTACTCCCGTTCAGGCAACGACAGCTTCACTAATTGTGGTATTCGTGGGAGCAGCATCTGGAGCGCTACCTAAACTTAGGAAGAACGAAATACTAGTTAAAGAAGCCTTAGTTATCTGGGCAATAGGACTTAGCACCAATTTTACTGGCGCATATTTCCTTCCGCAGATTCCAGAACAGTTAGTTCTAACTGGTTTTGCACTTGTGCTAGTTGTAGCAGGAACTTCGATGTTGATACCAACACCAAAAGAATCTAGTGAGCGCAAAGTTTCACCCCTGGCCCTAATCGTTATCTCGCTGATAATTGGCGCAATCACTGGGCTCTTTGGTATCGGTGGTGGCTTCTTAGCTATTCCGATCTTGATTCTCTTTTATAACGTGGCGCCAGCCAAAGCTGCGGGAACTTCACTTTTTATCATAACGATTAATACTCTGACCGGGTTCTTCGCTCACATTCGCCATTGGGATGAGGTTACTTGGTCAATTCCAATCATTATGGCGCTAATGGCACTTCTTGTTTCACGGTGGGCATCCCACCATGGCTCAAAGATCCCCCAAATCATTCTAAAGCGCGCGTTTGCCATCTTTGTCTTTGCCATCGCACTTTTCACTCTTATAGATACATGGTTCATCTTCTAAGTTAAGTGAAAAGGATTTTGGCTTGATTAAAAAGGTGTCAGTTCTCTTTGTTTGTGTTCATAATTCAGGGCGCTCTCAGATGGCAGCAGGGTAGCTAGAGCACTTTGCCGGTGATTGGGTTGAGGTAAGAAGCGCAGGATCTGCTCCAGCAGATTCAATAAATCCAGCTGTGGCTATTGCAATGAAAGAGGAAGGTATTGATCTAAGCGCAAAGAGACCAAAGATTCTTTCCGATGAAGACGTTGAGGCCTCTGATGTTGTTATCACAATGGGATGCGGTGATGTATGTCCAATCTATCCAGGCACTCGCTATCTGGATTGGAAATTAGATGACCCTGCAGGACAAGGCATTGATGCAATCCGCCCAATCCGAGATCAGATTAAGTCGCTAGTTAAGGAATTGATAAGCACTCTCTAGAATCCAACCATGGATTCGATATTGGAAAAAGCTGCAGTTAAGCGCGCTCAAGCAGCCCTTGATAAGCATGGTATTTCAGGAAAAATTAAAATTCTTGCTGATAGCGCAAGAACAGCAGCTGAAGCGGCAGCAGGATTAGGTATTGAAGTAGGACAGATTGCCTCATCGCTAGTGTTTAAGTTGCCAGATGATAGATCTCTTCTGGTGATTACCTCAGGTCGTCATCGAGTTGATACTGAGATGGTTGCGGATCTATTACAAATTCCAGCCCTTGATCGAGCAAATGCTGATTATGTTAAGGAGATTTCTGGATACTCTGTTGGCGGAGTTGCTCCACTTGGTTGGATTAATGAGCCCAGCATCACCTTAATTGATGAGGCTTTAAATGATTATCAAGTAATCTGGGCTGCAGCTGGCCATCCACACGCAGTATTTCCAACTACTTATCAAGAACTACTAGAGGCATCAGGTGCTAAGGCTGCAAGAGTTGGTAATTAGAGTGAGAATTGCGCTGTGAGCTCTCCTCTATATATTGAAAAGAGTGGCGCTGGAGATCCCCTAGTTCTAATCCATGGCATGGGTTCTGCCAGCAATGCTTTTAAACCTATTAAATCAACTTTAGATAAAGACTTCTTAGTGGTCACCCTTGATCTTCCAGGACATGGTAAGAGTCCTTATCAAAAAGGTGAATTGATGGATCCTCACTCCTTGGCACTTAAAGTGTTGGAGCAATTAGGTGCTGCATCTATTGATAAATTTCATCTTGCAGGTAATTCACTTGGTGGCTGGATTGCAATGGAGATGGCTGCAGTTGCTCCAGAAAGAGTTAGATCTCTAGTAGGCATCGCACCTGCTGGTCTTTGGCTCAACCCCTATAACGCTAGATATCCAGGCACAGCGCTGGCTCGATTTCTAGCCAGATACACAATTAAGCTTGCTCCAACAGCGCTTCACTTCGAAATTGCTCGCAGATTAGGTTTTGCTGATGTTAGCCCGCGGTGGCAAGAGTTCTCTTATGAATTATGTCTTGATGCAGCAATTGCCATGGCAAGCGCAGAAGGTTATTACCCGGCTTGGGATGGCATGCTACTAAAGCGATTTGATCGTCAGATATCTGATTTGATTCCAGTGACAATTATTTTTGGTGATTCAGATAGAACTCTTCCTGAGACTAGTTGCCAGGAGAGATCACTTGCGCCAAAGCATGCTAGATGGATCATATTTTCTGATACCGGCCATGCTCCGATGTGGGATAGTCCCCTAGATGTAATTGATGAAATCAAGAAAGCGGCAGGAGCAGCAAAATGATTTTGGTTTTCTTCTGGAAGATTAAAGCTCGCTACATCCCCTGGGCAATTTTGCATATGGGACTTGATCGTCTAGCGCTTGCTAGAAGAAGAGATGTTAAATTCTGGAAGTTATTAGGAGCTGGAAAAGGTGAGACCTTCACCCCAAGGGATGCTGATGTTCTTCGCTGGGGATTGCTAGTTGTAGTTGATCAAGACTCAGAGATTGCCAATTCAAAAATCATTAAACGTTGGAACAAGAAGTCTGATTCGCAATTTAGCGGCCAGCTATCTCCGATATCAATTAATGGCGCTTGGTCAAAGAAGAGCCCTTTTGATCAGATTCCTAAAGCTAGCAGTGATTGGAGTGGAAAAATAGTTGCCATCACAAGAGCTAGGATTAAATGGCGTAAGAATTTTATTTTCTGGAGCTCAGTTCCCCCAGTTACATCAAGCCTTCATAGCTCACCAGGATTAATTTCTGCTATTGGAATCGGTGAAGCTCCAATTGGTCTGCAAGGCACTTTCTCTATCTGGGAATCTGGCGAAGCAGTTAAGAATTTTGCTTATTCAGGCGCTGCTCATAGAGAGGCAATAAAGGCTACGCATCGCCATGCTTGGTACGCCGAGGAGATGTTTGCTCGCTTTGCCCTGATTAAATCTAATGGCTCGCTATAAGGCACAATTAAGCCATGTCAATTCGTAATTATCGCCCAAAGCCTGATTCCAGGCGCACGATAACACCTTGGCGAAATTTTACGTTGGTTGCAGTATTAACTGTTGCTCTAGCCCTTCAACTTTCCTATCCATTAATTGACGGAGAGCGCCTTCGGCTTGTAACTATCGCAACTGTTTATTGGGCAGCAGGAGCGATGTTGCTTCACGCTCTCTTTGCTTATGGCCTAACTTATGCAATCAGATTTTTACTAATCACTTTCACCTATTCCCTATTAGTTGAACAAATTGGCATGCGAACTACCTGGCCATTTGGAAGTTATGAGTATTCGCCATCCCTTGGTTACC
>Ga0208004_1000003_pt1 | contig 86440 bp, 73 predicted proteins | sample DEB08_DNA_6_FD_184522 | JGI IMG/M metagenome (GOLD analysis project Ga0208004, IMG submission 184522) | Aqueous microbial communities from the Delaware River and Bay under freshwater to marine salinity gradient to study organic matter... | ecosystem: Environmental > Aquatic > Marine > Coastal ...
CCCTGGACGATGTCGAACTCGACCGTCTGGTTCTCGTCGAGGCTGCGGTAGCCGTCGGCCTGGATGGCGGTGAAGTGCACGAAAACATCGGCACCCCCGTCAGCCTGAGCGATGAAGCCGAAGCCCTTTTCGGCGTTGAACCATTTGACAGTTCCCTGTGCCATGCGGGGTAACTCCTACTGCTGGGATCCTCATAAAGCGGATACGCGTCGCCGGGCACCTCGCCCGACGGGCTGATCTTGCGAGCCGACGTCCCGCCCCAAGGTCGCCCCTAGAACTGAAGGATCCGCGTCGAGCGTGAGCCCGGCAGGGAACCGCGAACGGTGGTTCATGTGCAGCACAGCCGACCCCGACGGTAGCACGGCGGGGAGCGGCGCAGGGTTGCTCGGTCCCTTCCCATTACGCTCCGGTCATGACTCCCGAGGATTTGGCCGGTGTGGTGCGTGCCGCGGTGGCGCAACTCCAGGCCGAGGGCGCCCTGGCCGGAGACCTGCCTGAGGAGATCGTTATCGAGCGGCCGCGAAGCAAGGAGCACGGCGATTACGCGACGCCGGTCGCGCTGACGCTGGCCAAGTCGGCCGGTCGTCCGCCTCGTGAGATTGCCGAACTGCTCGCCGGTCGTCTCACCGCCACCCCGGGCATTGAGGCCGCAGAGGTCGCCGGACCGGGGTTCGTCAACCTGCGCCTCGCGGCCGACGCCCAGGGTCAGGTGGCACGGGCCATCGTGGACGCCGGTACGGCGTATGGACACGGCATCGGACACGCCGGCCAGTCCATCAACGTGGAGTTCATCTCGGCCAATCCGACGGGACCCATTCACCTCGGGCACGCTCGCTGGGCCGCTGTGGGCGACGCCATCGCCCGGGTTCTGGAGGCGGATGGGGCGTCAGCGGTCCGCGAGTTCTACATCAATGACCGCGGCGTCCAGATAGACCGCTTCGGCGCCTCTGTGCAGGCCGTCGCCGATGGTCGCCCGGTGCCCGAGGACGGGTATCACGGCGCCTACATCGCGGACCTCGCCGCTCAGATCGTCGCGGAGCACCCGGAGTTCCTCGGACTGTCCGAGGAGGAGCAGCATGTCGCCTTCCGGGAGGCGGCGTACCTCGTGCAGTTGAAGCAGCAGCAGCAGGTCCTCGACCTGTTCCGCACCCATTTCGATGTCTGGTATTCCGAGCGGTCCCTGCACGCGTCCGGTGCGGTTGAGCGCGGTATGCAGCGGCTGCGTGAGCAGGGCCACGTCTTCGAACTCGATGGTGCCGTGTGGTTGCGCACCACCGATTTCGGCGATGACAAGGATCGTGTCCTGATCAAGGCCGATGGGGAGATGACCTACTTCGCTTCCGATACGGCGTACTACGTGGACAAGCGCGAGCGGGGATTTGACGTCGCGATCTATCTGCTGGGCGCGGATCATCACGGCTACGTCAACCGCCTGCGTGCCGTCGCGGCATGCGCCGGCGATGACATGGATCGCAACGTCGAGGTTCTCATCGGGCAGCTTGTCAAGATGATGAAGAACGGTGAAGAGGTCCGGCTGTCGAAGCGCGCGGGCACCATCATCACCCTGGAAGACCTGATCGACGAGGTCGGCGTCGACGCTGCTCGATACTCACTCATCCGTTACCCGGTGGACTCACCGCTCACCCTCGATCTGGATCTGCTGGTCAAGCGCACCAACGACAACCCGGTGTTCTACGTGCAGTACGCGCACGCGCGGATCGCATCGGTCCTGCGCAATGCGACCGACCTCGGGATCGATTGGCGCGAGGCGTCGTTCGACGCGGGATTGCTCAGACACGAGCGGGAGGCGGATCTCCTCCTCGCCCTGGCCCAGTTCCCCGCGATTGTGGCTTCGGCCGCCGAACTGCGGGAGCCGCATCGAGTCCCGCGATACTTGGAATCCCTGGCGACGGCGTACCACCGGTTCTACGACGTGTGTCGGGTGTTGCCGCGTGGTGACGAGGAACTCACCGATCAGCACGTGGCGCGGCTGTGGTTGTGCGCGGCGACGCGTCAGGTAATTGCCAACGGACTTTCGCTGTGCGGAGTCAGCGCCCCCGATCGGATGTAGCGGCAGCGGGTTTCCTCGCTCGAGGCGCGTCTAGGTGGTGCGGGACTTCTCCCGGCGAGTGCGGGTGATGATCAAGATGCCGCTCGCGGCGAGAAGAACGACACCGGCGACGAAGAGGCCCGCGATGAGGCCGAGTGTCTGTCCCGCCACCGACATCGCACCCACGCCGGCCGCGATCACACCGCCCACCGCCCATGCCCACGAGCGACCCCGGGCAAAGAGGTAGAGCGCCAGGGCGGCGAAGCCGAGCAGGACCGCGCGCGAGAACCACATCGCGGCGTCCATCTGCCACTCGATGTCGGCATCGAGGCCCATCGGTCGATCAAAGGCGAAGAACGCCGTGGGTACCTGGAAGAAGATAAACGCGGCCATGCCGAGGGCCTCGGCGAGCACGGCGGGGGACAGTAGGCGCGGCGCAAGGAGCAGCCAACCGCTCGCCGCCACGAACAGGACGATCGGATCGAGCAACGGTGACTCCAACGGGCCGATCACGCTGCCCAGGAAAGTCATGATCCACATGAATCCGGTCAGGGCGACGGCAATCGTGGGCACGATCCCGGGCACCCACCACGCCGCGAAGCCGGCGGCGATCACGGCCACGCTGAAGACGATGAGCATCGTGATCTCGTCGCGTCGGCCAAAGTCAACGCCGGACCACTCCAAGGCGAGCGCGGTCGTCATCGCCGCCAGGGGAGCGGCGAGTGCGGCGAGAACGCCGATGAGCCGGCGGCGAGCCACATGCTCGGACAGATGCTGACGTCCGCCCGCGGTGAGGCTCAAGGCGCCCGCGGCGATGTACAGCGCGACCATGGCGCTGGCGACGACACCGGTTTGCGTGGCCAGGGACAAACTGCTCCAGGACTGGGCCACCAAGGCAAAGCCGGCGCCGACGACGAGCGCTGCGCCGAGGTACCCGAGAATCTCGGGAAGGAGCCCGTGTTGCCACGTGTGGTGTGGCCGAGGCGTCTGAATGGGTGAGATGGCGGCCATGGCAACCTCCCTGGTCCGAACCTGGGCTCCTTCCACGGTGATCCATCGGCGGAGCACTTGCCAGGGCCTTTTGTCCCGCTGACTAGCCTGACTCCATGCGCGCTCATCCCGCCGGCCCACGCCACGGCGACGTCATGACCCCCGCGGGGCTGCCGCCCCTGCCCGCAGGGGAATTCGCCGACCTCGATCCCGCGGTATGGCCGCGCACCGTGTTGCGCGGTCCGGACGGGGCCATGGTCATCGGCGGATGCGATGTGCGGGATCTCGCCCGGGACTTCGGCACGCCCCTGTTCCTCCTCGACGAGGCGGACTTCCGGACGCGGGCGGCGGCCTTCCGGACGTCGTATGCCGGGGGTGATGCCCCGGCAACCGTCTACTACGCCGCCAAGGCTTTCTTGGCGACCCGCGTGGCCCGCTGGGTCGAGGAAGAGGGACTTGGGCTCGATGTCGCTAGTGGTGGAGAACTCGCTGTCGCCCTGGCCGCGGAATTCCCGCCCGAGCGCCTGATCCTGCATGGCAACAACAAATCGCTGGACGAGATCGCGCGTGCCTTGCGGGCCGGCGTGGGTTTGATCGTCATCGACTCGCTCGTCGAGATCGACCGCGTCGCCGAGGTCGCGCAGCAGCTCGGAGTCGTGGCGGAGGTCTTGGTACGCGTCACCGTGGGTGTCGAGGCGCACACGCACGAATTCATCGCGACGGCACATGAGGATCAAAAGTTCGGACTTTCGCTGAGCAACGGTGAAGCGGCGGCGGCGGTGCTCCAAATCCTTGAGCGCCCCTCCCTGCACTTTGCTGGACTTCACTCACACATCGGTTCCCAGATCTTCGATGCCTCCGGTTTCGAGATCGCCGCGTCACGCATCGTCGAACTCGCGGCGGAGTTGGCCGAGCGCGGGATCGCAATCGAGTGGCTCGATCTGGGCGGCGGCATGGGCATCGCCTATACGTCGTACGACGACCCGCTGGACGTGGCCGATATGGCGATGGCCATTGACCGCATCGTGGTGAAGTCGTGCGAGCGTGCTGGGCTTCCGATTCCCCGCATGGCCTTCGAACCCGGTCGAGCGATTGTCGGGCCTGCTGGCGTCACCCTCTACGAGGTTGGCACCGTGAAGCCGGTCCAACTCGACCACGACCTCGTGCGCACCTTCGTGTCGGTCGACGGCGGCATGAGCGACAACATTCGCACCGCCTTGTACGACGCCGACTACACAGTGGTGCTCGCTTCGCGGGAGTCCGCGGCCGAGCCGATGCTGTGCCGGGTCGTCGGCAAGCACTGCGAAAGCGGGGACGTGGTGGTGCGCGATGCCTGGCTCCCGGCTGACCTCGCACCCGGTGATCTCCTGGCGGTGGCGGGCACGGGCGCGTACTGCCGGTCGATGGCCTCGCAGTACAACTACCTGCCGCGCCCCGCGGTGATCTCGGTGCGCGATGGAATGACCGACACCGTCCTTCGCCGGGAGACCGAGGCGGACATGCTCTCGCTCGACCCCGGCGCTTAGCCAGGGCCGACCCCGAGCAGGACGATCTGAGAGGCTAAGGGCCCTGCCTGCCGCCCGGCGGGCCGAGTCGACCGGGAGTCGCCATGTCCGCCGCACCCCTTACCGTCGCCCTGCTCGGAGGCGGAACCGTCGGTGCGCAGGTGGCACGGCTGCTCCTTGAGCAATCGGCCGACCTCGAAGCCCGTGTGGGAGCGCCCCTGCAACTCGTGGGTGTCGCCGTGCGCGACACCGCAAAGCCGCGCGAGGGGATCCCGTCCGACCTCATCACTGATGACGCGGCCGAACTCGTATCGCGGGGCAGCGACATCGTCGTCGAGGTCATGGGAGGCATCGAGCCCGCACGCAACCTCATCCTCCAGGCCATGGCGGCCGGCTCCAGCGTGATCACGGCCAATAAGGCACTCCTCGCGGCCGACGGGGCAACCCTCTATCGAGCGGCGGAGGAATCCGGTGTCGACCTGTACTTCGAGGCTTCCGTCGCCGGGGCTATCCCGCTGCTTCGGCCCTTGCGCGAATCTCTCGCGGGCGACCGCGTGATGAAGGTGCTCGGCATCGTCAACGGGACGACCAACTTCATCCTCAGCAAGATGGATGAAGAGGGCGCCGACTACGCCGATGTCCTAGCGCAGGCTCAGGAACTCGGGTACGCCGAGGCGGATCCGACCGCCGATGTCGGTGGCCTGGACGCCGCTGCCAAGGCCGCCATCCTCGCCGAACTCGCCTTCCACACGCGTGTCACTTTCGACGATGTGTCCTGTGAGGGCATCACCGACGTGACCTCGGCAGATGTCGAGGCTGCTCGTGCCATGGGATTTGTCATCAAGTTGCTCGCGGTCGCGGAGCGGACACCGGACGGTTCCGGTGTGATCGTCCGCGTCCATCCCGCGATGGTGCCGAGGGATCATCCGTTGGCGAGCGTGCGAGATGCCTTCAACGCGGTCTTCGTTGAAGCTGAAGCGGCCGGGGAAATGATGTTCTATGGCCGCGGCGCTGGGGGAGCGCCCACCGCGAGCGCCGTCCTCGGTGACGTGGTGGCGGCGGCCCGCAATCGCGTCAGTGGCGGCCGCGGCCCCGGGGAGTCCACCTACGCCGACTTGCCGGTGCGTCCCATTTCCGAAGCTTTGACGCGCTACTACGTGAATCTGGACGTCGCCGATCGCCCGGGGGTGCTCGCGGCGATCGCCAACGCTTTCGCGGCCAATGGTGTGAGCATTCAGGTGGTGCGGCAGGACGGTCATGGCGACGACGCGGGCCTCGTTGTGCGCACGCACCTCGCCTCGGATGGCGCGCTGAGCCGCACCGTCGATGAGCTGCGCAGTCTGGACGCCGTGAAGGAAGTCCTCGGTGTGATGCGCGTCGAGGGTGAGGCGGGTGCATGACCAGGTTGGGAGCGCCGCAGTGGCGCGGCTTGATCGAGGAGTACCGGTCCTGGTTGCCGGTCGATGAATCCACCCCTGTTGTCACGTTGCGCGAGGGCGGTACCCCGCTCGTCTACGCGTGCACCATCAGCGAGATGACCGGCTGCCAGGTGTGGCTGAAGTACGACGGCGCGAATCCCACCGGCTCCTTTAAGGACCGTGGCATGACCATGGCCATCAGCAAGGCGGCCGAGGAGGGCGCCAAGGCGGTCATCTGCGCATCGACGGGCAACACGTCCGCCAGCGCGGCGGCCTATGCCGTCAAGGCCGGGATGGTCTGCGCCGTACTGGTTCCCGAGGGCAAGATTGCCATGGGCAAGTTGGCGCAGGCGATCGTGCACGGAGCTAAACTCCTTCAGGTGCAGGGCAATTTTGACGACTGCCTCACACTTGCTCGGGGTCTCGCGGACGACTACCCGGTGAGCCTCGTGAACAGCGTTAATCCCGATCGCATCGAAGGGCAGAAGACTGCGAGCTTCGAAGTCGTCGACCTCCTCGGTGATGCCCCGGACATTCACTGCCTTCCGGTCGGCAACGCGGGCAACATCACCGCGTACTGGAAGGGCTACAACGAGTACGACGCATCGGGTCACACCACGCATCGGCCTCGTATGTGGGGCTTCCAGGCGTCCGGCGCCGCCCCCCTCGTGTCGGGAGAGCCGGTCGCTACCCCTGAGACCATCGCGACCGCGATTCGCATCGGCAACCCGGCGTCGTGGGATCACGCGATTGCGGCGCGCGATGAGTCGGGCGGCCTGATTGATGCGGTGACCGACGAGCAGATTCTTGCGGCGTACCACCTGCTCGCGGAGAAGGAGGGTCTCTTCTGCGAGCCGGCGAGTGCGGCAAGCGTGGCCGGACTGCTGCAGCAGCATGTGCGCGGCGATCTCGACCCCGGGCAAACGGTGGTGTGCACGCTCACCGGCAACGGACTCAAGGATCCCCAGTGGGCCCTGGCTGACGCGCCGGATCCCACCGTGGTGCCCGTGGATGCTGCGGTAGCCGCCGCAGCCCTGGGACTGCGTGGCTAGCCGATGGCCGTGACTTTCCGTTCCAGCGGTGTCGAGGTGGTCGTTCCCGCGACCAGCGCCAACCTTGGCCCGGGATTCGACAGTCTGGGTCTGGCACTCGGACTGCATGACCACCTTGTCGCCATGGTGACCGAGGATCCTGGCGTTCTCGTGCATGTCGAGGGCGAGGGAGCCGGTCTGCTCCCGACCGACGAGCACCACCTCGTGGCCCGGGCCATGGCCGCGACCTGGAGCGCCATGGATGTCGAGCCGCCGGGAGTGATCATCCGGTGCGTGAACGCCATCCCCCAGGGCCGGGGGATGGGATCGTCCGCGGCCGCGATCATCGCAGGCATCATGTTGGCGCGCGGGTTGGTGGTCGACGGCGACGACCTGCTGCCCGACGACGAGGTCCTCGGCCTCGCCACCCGCATGGAAGGCCACCCGGACAACGTCGCCGCCGCCCTCCTCGGCGGCTTCACCACGGCATGGGTCGACTCCGACGAAGAAGGGGCTCCGCATGCGAGCGCGGTCACCCACGCGGTACACGCGGACGTCGTTCCTGTCGTGTGCGTTCCGCAGCAGCCGATGGCCACATCGACCGCACGCGGCATGCTCAATGATCAGATCGATCGCGCGGACGCGGTCTTCAACATCGGTCGTGTTGCGCTCCTCACGCACGCCTTGACGGAGGCACCGCACCTGCTGTTTCCGGCGACCGAAGATCGGCTGCACCAGCATGCGCGCGCATCGGCGTACCCCGCATCCCTTGAGCTCGTGATCAGGCTGCGTGGTCGTGGACTGCCCGCGGTGATCTCCGGTGCCGGGCCGACGGTCCTCGCGCTGACCACCTCGCCGGCGGACGTGGCTGATGTGCTTGCCCAGGTGCCGGAGGGGTGGCAGGCCTCGGCGCTAGCGATCGATTCCGCCGGTGCCCGGGTGCATATCCGGGGGGTCTGAGGCACCAGCATGGGAGGGTGCTAACCTTGCCGCATTGGTCCTGTTGGGCCGGTGATCCCGTGGAGTAGTTCCAGTGGAGCAGTTCCAGGAGGATCAACAGCCTCCAGAGCCAACGTGTTTAGGGTTTTCATCCCCGCGTTGTTTTTCGGGCCGTAGGCCCTCTTCGCAGATGGCTTGGGAATCCACCCGACCAGCGATTTTCCGGTCGGTTGCATGTCGCCTCACGCAATCACGCGCCATGGCGAGTGCGCAAAGTCCCCACCAACGTGGTTGGGGCAGTCAAGAAGGATATTTAGGTGACCGACACCACAACAACGAAGCCTGCCAAGTCCGGGTTGTCCGGCATGCTCCTCCCCGAGTTGAAGCAGTTGGCATCCTCGATGGGCATCACCGGCGCGAGCGGGATGCGCAAGAGCGACCTCGTCGCCGCCATCAGCGCCAAGCAGGCCGGTTCCGGCAATGGCGCCGCCGAGTCGCGCCAGCGCCCGCCCCGCAAGCAGCGCGGCGCCGAAGAGACCTCCACCAACGACAACACCTCATCAGGTGCCGACGCATCCGAGCGGGCCGCTGAGCCGGCCAAGGCAGATCGCCACCGTCAGGGTGAGCAGGGCGGTTCCGCCAACCGCGACGCCCAGCGCGGCGGCAATCGCGACGCGAACCGTGACAGCAATCGGGACGCGAACCGCGACAGCAATCGGGACGCGAACCGCGACAGCGGCAACGATCGCTCCTACGACGACGACGAGGGAGGTTCGCGTCGCCGACGTCGTCGGGGCCGTGACCGATTCCGCGATCGGCGCGACCGCCGGCCCGTCGGAGCGAACGAGCAGGAGATCGAACTCAGCGATGACGATGTCGTCGTTCCCGTCGCCGGCATCCTCGACATCCTCGACAACTACGCCTTCGTGCGTACGGCCGGCTACCTTCCGAGCCCGAACGATGTTTACGTCTCGCTGTCGATGGTGAAGCGCTACGGCCTGCGCAAGGGCGATGCCGTCACCGGAGCGGTTCGCCAGCCGCGCGAGGGCGAGCGGCGCGAGAAGTTCAACCCTCTCGTGCGCATTGACACGGTGAACGGGTCGGAGCCCGACGTGGCTCGGCAGCGCCAGGACTTCTCGAAACTGACCCCGCTCTACCCGCAGGAGCGCTTGCGCCTTGAGACTGAGCCGGGCAACCTCACGACCCGCGTGATCGACCTCGTTGCCCCGATCGGCAAGGGTCAGCGTGGCCTCATCGTCTCGCCGCCCAAGGCGGGCAAGACGATGGTTCTTCAGGCGATCGCCAATGCGATCACCGCCAACAATCCCGAGTGCCACCTCATGGTCGTCCTCGTGGACGAGCGGCCCGAGGAAGTCACCGATATGCAGCGGTCGGTCAAGGGGGAGGTCATCGCCTCGACCTTCGATCGACCTGCGGAGGACCACACCATCGTCGCCGAACTCGCGATCGAGCGGGCGAAGCGACTGGTCGAGCTTGGCCACGATGTCGTCGTACTCCTGGATTCGATGACCCGACTCGGGCGTGCCTACAACCTCGCCGCACCTGCCTCCGGACGCATCCTGTCCGGCGGTGTGGACTCCACCGCGCTTTATCCGCCGAAGAAGTTCTTCGGTGCTGCGCGCAATATCGAGAACGGCGGATCGCTCACGATTCTGGCCACCGCCCTGGTCGAGACTGGCTCTCGCATGGACGAGGTCATCTTCGAAGAGTTCAAGGGCACGGGCAACATGGAGCTCAAACTCGACCGCAAGCTCGCGGACAAGCGCGTCTTCCCCAGCGTGGACGTCGATGCCTCGGGTACTCGCAAGGAAGAACTCCTCATGGCCCCCGATGAGCTCAAGATCGTGTGGAAGCTGCGTCGGGTGCTCCATGCCCTGGATCAGCAGCAGGCGATCGAACTGCTGCTCACGAAGCTGCGTGAGACTCCGAGCAACCTCGAGTTCCTCCTCCAGGTGCAAAAGACGACCCCATCGGTCACGTCCTCGGCGTCAGACGACTAGCCCGTCACCCCTGCACGGGCGGGCGGTGCGGCCATTCGGGCGGTCCACGCCGTGGGCCCTCTCCGGGCCGATTGGGGATCGGCGGGCCTCATGGCGTACCCTTCCCAGGTCCGGTTCACCGCTGCGGCGGACCCGGGCACTCACCTAAGGAGCCACTATGAAGTCGGGTATCCACCCCGAGTACGTCGAGACCACGGTCACCTGCTCGTGCGGATCGACGTTCACCACACGAAGCACCGCAAAGAACGGCCAGATCCACGCCGATGTGTGCTCGCAGTGCCACCCGTTCTACACGGGTCGCCAAAAGATCCTCGACTCCGGCGGTCGCGTTGCGAAGTTCGAGAAGCGCTTCGGCGGCAAGGGCAAGGCCGCAACCCCGGCCGAGTGACCCACGCCGCCGCACCATGCTGAGGGAGGCTGGCCGCAATGTTCGACGCCTGCGTCGATCTGCTGGCTGAGTACTCCGCCATTGAGGAACGCCTCGCCGACCCGTCGGTGCATGCCGACCCGGCGGAGGCTCGCCGCTTGGCCCGTCGCCATGCCGAACTCCGACCCATCATCGAGGCCTACCGTCGGTGGGTCGCCCTGGGCGAAGACCTCACGGCTGCCCTCGAACTCGCTGGCTCGGACGCGGCGTTCGCCGAGGAAGCCGAGGCGCTCGATCGAGAGCGTCAAGAGGTCTCCGATCAGTTGCGGCGTCTACTCATCCCACGTGATCCCCTCGATGGCAAGGACGTCATCGTAGAGATCAAGGCCGGTGAGGGCGGCGAGGAGTCGGCACTCTTCGCCGGAGATTTGCTGCGGATGTATCTGCGCTATGCCGAGCGCCGGGGCTGGTCCACCGAAGTGCTCGAAGCCGAAGAGTCTGATCTCGGCGGCTTTCGCGATGTCGCCGTCGCGGTCAAGGCGCGCGGTGTTCCCGAACCCGGCGAGGCGCCCTATGCGCGGTTGAAGTACGAGGGTGGGGTGCATCGCGTTCAACGCGTACCCGTGACGGAGTCGCAGGGTCGGATTCACACCTCCGCGGCGGGGGTTCTGGTGCTGCCGGAGGCCGAGGAGGTCGACGTCACGATCGACCCCAACGACCTGCGTATCGATGTCTACCGCTCGTCCGGTCCCGGTGGCCAAAGCGTCAACACCACCGATTCCGCCGTGCGCATTACGCACCTCCCCACCGGCACGGTGGTGTCCTGCCAGAACGAGAAGAGCCAACTGCAAAACCGCGAGCAGGCCCTACGCATCCTTCGTGCGCGACTGCTCGCGCTCGCAGAGGAGCAGGCCGCGCAGGAAGCTTCGGACTCACGACGAGCGCAGGTGCGCACCGTCGATCGCAGCGAGCGGATTCGCACGTACAACTTCCCCGAGAATCGCATCAGCGATCACCGCGTCGGATTCAAGGCCTACAACCTCGATCAGGTGCTCGATGGCGAGCTCGATGACGTCGTACAGGCCTGCATCGATTCCTTCGAAGCGCAAGCCATCGCGGAGGGCGCGTGAACACGCCGGGCAAGACACCGGGCCGCAGCGAACGCTTTGTCGGCGGCTGGGTGTCTCTGCGAGACGTCCTTGCCGACGCGCAACGTCGCCTCGCCGCCGCAGGCGTCCCGTCACCACAGAACGACGCGGTCATGTTGGCGGCCCACGTCAAGGGCGTGCCGAAGGGTCGGTTGCATCTCCATGACGAGATGCCGGTCGAGGAGCGTACGTCCTTCGAACGGCTCATCGCGCGCCGCATGGCCCGCGTGCCGCTGCAGCATCTGATCGGCTCCGCGGCCTTCCGCACCATCGACCTCGGCGTGGGTCCCGGAGTCTTCATCCCCCGCCCCGAAACCGAGTTGCTCGCGGGCGCGGCCATCGATGTCCTCCGGTCTCTCCCGGCATCCGAACGGCGAGCCGTGGACCTGTGTACCGGATCCGGCGCGGTCGCCCTGTCGATGGCGATCGAGGCAGGCGGCACCGACGTCACCGCCGTCGAGGTCGATTCCGTGGCGGCTCGGTGGGCGCGCGACAACGTCGTACGCCTGAGCAACGAGCTCGCGGACGTCAACTCAACCGTGCACATCGTGGAGGCCGACGCGCGCGACTGCGCGAGCGGAGACGGTCCGCTCGCGGCACTAGTGGGCTCGGTGGCCGTGGTCACCATGAATCCGCCGTACGTCCCTGACGACGCCGAGGTGCGCGATCCTGAGGTGCGCGATCATGATCCGGCTCTCGCCCTCTACGGCGGTCGAGACGGTTTGGACATCGTGCGCGGGGCCGTGGAATCGGCGGCTGACCTGTTGCGTCCGGGCGGCTTCGTCGCCATCGAGCACTCCGACGAGCAGGGCGAGGGTGTTGAGGACGGTGTGCCCGCGCTCCTCCGCGATGATTCTCGGTGGCGCGACGTGCACGACCACCTCGATCTCAACCGTCGGGCGCGATTCACGACGGCCATCCGGGCGGTGTGAGATGCCGCTGCGGATCGATGTCGGGTCGCGACCCGGTCCCGATCGCACGCGGGGAGTGACCGCGGCTGCTGCCGCTGCGCGACGCGGTGAACTGCTGGTCTTCCCCACCGAATCGATGTATGCCGTCGCCGCGGATCCCTTCTCGCCGCGCGGGATCACCTCCTTGCGCGAGGTCAAGGGGCGCGGATCGTCGCTTCCGGTGCCGGTGCTCGTAGGCGCCATTCGTACCGTGGACGGCTTGGCGACCGGGATATCAGCGGAGGGCCGCGCCCTCATCGAAGCAGCGTGGCCCGGGCCGCTCACCCTCGTTGTTCGTGCTCAGCCGACGCTGGCCTGGGATCTCGGCGGCAGTACGGGCACCATTTCGGTACGCATGCCCTTGCATCCCGTTGCCCTCGAGGTGCTCGCGGCAACCGGTCCGTTGGCGGCCACCGGTGCCCAGCGCTCGGGCAGCACGCCCCCGCGCTCCTGCGACGAAGCCGAGCAGCATCTGGGGGACGACGTCTCGGTCTACCTCGATGGTGGTCCCGCCCCCGCGGAATTGCCGAGCACCATCGTCGACCTGAGTGGGCCGATCCCGGCCCTGCTCCGTGAAGGTGGTTTCCCGGCCGAGGTGCTCCGCGAGGTCTGTCCCGACCTGCTCGATTCGACCTCGTAATCGGGACTACGGGGCGATTTCCCGCGCCGCGGGTCACCACTGCGCGCCCCACGGGGTCCGGGTCCGTAGACTCGCGGGGTCGCGTCCGATGCGGCCGTCATGTCAACGGTGGTCTGTCAAAGGTGGGCCGACAGGGAAGGACAGCTGATGAGCATCGATCCGTTCTGGGGCCCGGACTTCGGTCAACTGCAGGCTGAGGATCCCGAGATTGCCGGCATCCTGCTCGATGAACTCGAACGCACGCGCAGGGGACTGCAACTCATCGCCAGCGAGAATTTCACGTCGCCGGCCGTCCTCGCCGCACTCGGGTCGACGCTGAGCAACAAGTACGCCGAGGGTTATCCGGGTCGTCGCTACTACGGCGGCTGCTCCGAGGTCGACAAGGCCGAAATCCTTGGCATCGAGCGCGCGAAGGAACTGTTCGGGGCTGAACACGCCAACCTGCAGCCGCACAGCGGTGCGAGTGCGAACATCGCCGCCTACGGGGCCTTCGTCAAGCCCGGCGAGACGGTGATGGCGATGAGCCTGCCGCACGGTGGGCACCTCACGCACGGATCGAAGGTCAACTTCTCCGGTCGCTGGTTCGATGTCGTGTCCTACGGCGTACGCGAGGACAACGAACTCATCGACTACGACGAGGTGCGCAGCATCGCACACAACCACCGGCCCAAGATGATCATCTGCGGGGCCACCGCGTACCCCCGCTTGATCGACTTCCAAGCGTTCCGTGAGATCGCTGACGAGGTGGGCGCCATCCTCATGGTGGACGCGGCGCACTTCATCGGCCTCGTGGCCGGCAAGGCGATTCCGAGCCCGGTGCCCTACGCCGACGTGGTCACGTTCACCACGCACAAGGTCCTGCGTGGGCCGCGCGGCGGCATGATCTTGACGACCGAGGAGCATGCGGCGGCGATCGACAAGGCCGTGTTCCCCATGATGCAGGGGGGTCCGCTCATGCACGCAGTCGCCGCCAAGGCGGTGGCGCTCAAAGAGGCGATGTCTCCCGAGTACCAGCAGTACGCGGCCCAGGTGGTGCGCAACGCACAGGCGCTATCGGCGTCGCTCGCGGCCGAGGGCATGCGCCCGGTCAGCGGCGGCACGGACACGCACCTCGCGCTCATCGACCTGCGCGGCGTTGACGTGACCGGGGCCGAGGCGGAGGCCCGCTGCGATGCCGCCCGCATCACGCTGAACAAGAACGCGATCCCCTATGACCCCCAGCCGCCAGCCGTGGCCTCGGGTATCCGCGTGGGCACGCCTTCGGTCACCACGCAGGGCATGGGGGAGCCAGAGATGGTTGAGGTCGGCCGTCTCATCGCTCGAGCCGTGGTCGACCCGTCGGCGAGTGCGTCCGTCGCGGCGGATGTCAGCGCGCTTGTAGATCGCTTCCCGGCCTACCCCGAGTCACCGGTCGGCGTCTAGGTCTCGGCCGTGCGCGAGTACCTCCTCTGTCTCGCGGCGGCCGCGGCGGTCACGTACCTGACCACCCCGCTCGCCCGCTCGCTCGCCCTGCGGTGGGGCGCGATGGCGGAGGTGCGCGACCGGGATGTGCATGACAGACCCACCCCTCGACTGGGCGGCTTGGCGATGCTCGCGGGGTTGCTCGCCGGGATGCTGCTCGCGAGCAAACTGCCGCAGATGAGCGCGGTTTTCGGGGACTCGGACAATCTCACCCTGGCTCTGCTCAGCGGCGCCGGCATCATCGTCGTCCTCGGGCTCATCGATGACCGCTGGGGCCTCGCGGCGCCCACCAAACTTGCCGGACAGGTCCTGGCGGCCTCGGTCATGGCAGTCCAGGGCATCTCCATCATCTGGCTGCCCTTCGGGGGCACCCTCGTGCTCGATCCGGTGACCAGTGTGCTGCTGACGGTCCTCGTCGTCCTCGTGTGCATCAACGCGATCAACATGGTCGACGGCCTTGACGGGCTTGCAGCCGGGATCGTGGCCGTCGCGTCCCTCGCCTTTTTCGCCTACTCGTACCTGTTGTCGGTCGAAATCGGATTTGAGCGCGCCACGCTCGCGACGCTCGTGTCCGCACTCCTCGTGGGGATCTGCCTGGGCTTCCTGCCCTACAACTCCTTCCCCGCGCGCATTTTCATGGGCGACACCGGATCGATGCTCCTCGGACTCCTCATGGCGGCCAGCATCATCACGCTGTCCGGCCAGATCGATCCGGCAGCCATCGAGGGCGGGACCTTGCTCCCGGCGCTCCTGCCGATCCTGCTGCCCCTTGCCGTCCTTGTCCTGCCTCTCCTCGACTTGGGCCTTGCCGTGCTTCGGCGTACTCGCAAGGGGCGTTCGCCGTTCGCCCCGGACAAGCAGCACCTGCATCACCGCCTCCTGGAAATGGGGCACTCCCAGCGACGCACGGTGTCGCTGATGTACGGCTGGACCGCCGTGGTCGCCGGAACGGCGGTCGCGTTGGCCTTTGTCCCGGTGGCCTACGCGCTGCTCATCTTGGTGCTCGGCACCCTCGCCGTGGCCTTCGCCGCGTTGCGGCCGCGCTGGCGCAGGTTTGGCAGGAAAGGCTCCCGCTCGGTAGCGTGACCAAGAAGCCGATCCGGGAGTCCATTTGCCGTCTATTGACCGACTGGTGCTGCGTGTCGCGATTCCTGTGACCGCGGTCGTGGGTGTCATCGCGGCTGTCATCGGGGCCCTCGTGGCTGACGATCCGGGCAAAGCGGTCCTGGGCGCCGCCGTGGGCGTCGTCATCGTGGTGGTCTTCTTCACCGTGGGCCAGTTGGTGGTCGGGGGAGTTCTGCGTACCAATCCACAGATGGCGCTCACCGTGGCGCTCATGGTCTATCTGCTGAAGATCGGTGCGCTCCTCATCTTCATCGTCCTCTTCCAGGACACAACCGCCTTCAATACCAAGGTTTTTGCCCTCACGGTTCTCGCATGCACGCTCACCTGGACCGCCGCCGAGCTGTGGGTCTTCAGCCGCACGAAGGTCCTCTACGTCGACCCCGATGCCCCGAGGCCGCCGCTGTGACCACACGACGCCCTGAGGAGTCCGAGGCCGATCGTCACGAGGGATGGACGACCGCCAATACGGCCTGGATCATCGTGAGCCATCTCATCACCGGGATTGGGCTGTACGCCGGCATCGGCTGGGTGCTCTCACTCTGGCTGGGAATGGCACCCCTGCTGATCAGCGCCGGAGCTCTCATCGGTATGTTCCTATCGCTCTACCTCGTCCACCGACGCCTCGAGGCGTCTTCCACCGGGAAGGGATCGGCCGTGCCAGACCGTGCGACCCGCATCCTCCGCGGCCACCGCCAAGGAGGGGCCGCATGAGCAATCTCGTGGCTTCCGGTGGGCTGAACTGCCACTTCGAGAACGCCGATAACCCGTGTGGCTTCCCGGCCCCGGGCTCGGAGATCTTCTTCTTCGACGACGTCATCTCCACGGAGTTCGCCGGAACCGTTATCGGCATCAACAAGGTGACGATCCTCATCGTCGTCGCGGTCATCCTGGTTCTTGGCTTCTTCCTCTATGCCTTCCGTCGCCCGCAGCTCGTCCCCAAGGGGTCACAGAATGTCGGCGAGGTCGGCTACCTCTTCATCCGTGACGGCATCGCCCGCGATGTGATCGGCAAGGAGGGGGACAAGTTCGTTCCCTTCCTGTTCTCCTTCTTCTTCCTCGTGTGGATCTTCAACTTCCTCGGGATTGTGCCTTTCGCGCAGTTCCCCATCACGAGTGTCTTCGCTATCCCGGTCGCTTTTGCGCTGATCGTGTACTTCACCTGGGTGCCGCTGGGCATCTACCGTCAGGGCTTCGTCGGCTTCTTCAAGGGCATGCTCTTCCCGCCCGGTGTGCCGAAGCCGATGTACGTGCTCCTGGCGCCCATCGAGTTCATCTCGAACATCATCGTGCGACCGTTCACACACGCGGTCCGTCTGTTCGCCAACATGTTCGCCGGTCACCTTCTCATCGCGACCTTCAGCATTGCGGCGTTCTATCTGCTGAGTTTCACCGTTGTCGGACTGATCGGGGCCGCGGCCTCGTTCACCATGGCGGTGGCATTGACGGCCTTCGAGATCCTGATCCAGGGGCTCCAGGCCTACATCTTCACCCTGCTGACCGCCGTCTACATCGGTGGCGCACTGCACGCTGAGCACTGAGTCCGCACCACCACACCGGCTTTACCCAACACAACAGAATCCCATCCAGACCGGCAGACCAGACTGTCGGCCCGGCACCAGAAGGAAGAATCATGTCCCTGCTCGCTGAACTTTCCGGCTCCATCGGCTCTGTCGGTTACGGCCTCGCCGCGATCGGCCCCGGCGTCGGAATCGGCATCATCTTCGGCCAGGGCGTCCAGGCCATCGCGCGTCAGCCCGAGGCCTACGGCGTCATCCGCCAGAACATGCTGCTCGGCTTCGCGCTCGCTGAGGCGCTTGCGCTGATCGGCTTCGTCGTTCCCTTCGTCTACGGCACCTGATCGGAACGCCCGTGTCTTCCCTCTTCACTGGAAATCTCCTGGCCGCCGGAGGCGGCGGCGAGGAGATGCCGAGCGTGCTCGCGGTCCCGATCGACGAGCTCGTCATCGGCATCCTGGCCTTCTTCATCGTTTTCGGCGTTCTGGGCAAGATTGCCCTGCCGAAGTTGAGGCAGACGCTCGCCGAGCGATCTGAGGCGATCGAGGGTGGCCTGGCCAAGGCCGAGGAGGCTCAGGCCGAGGCGCAGCGTGCCCTCGAGGAGTACCGCGCCGCCCTGGCGTCGGCTCGTGAGGAAGCCGCCGCCATTCGCTCCCAGGCTCAGGCTGACCGTGCTGCGATCGTGGAGGAGGCTCGCAACGAGGCTCGTACCGCGGCCGCTGCGGTCACCGCGCAGGCCGAGGCTCAATTGGCGGCCGAGCGCGCTCAGGCCACGAGCCAACTGACCCGTCAGGTGGGCGAGGTGGCCGTCAGCTTGGCCGGCAAGATCGTCGGCGAGTCACTCACCGATGATGCCCGGGTCAAGGCGACGGTCGACGCCTTCCTATCCGATCTCGAAGCGCAGGTTGCGCAGCGGGAGGCGAACGCCTGATGTTCGGAGCGAGTCGAAGCAGCCTGTCGGAACTCTCCGACTGGCTTGATGGTCAGCGCACTGCCGAAGGCCTCAACGGTCTCGCGGCGGATCTGTTCGCGGTTGCCGATCTCGTCGGTCGCGAAAAGAACCTGCGCTCGGCCCTCGCCGACTCTGGTCAATCGGCCGACTCGCGCTCCAGTCTGGTAACGACTTTGCTGGCCGATCGTGTCGGCGCCCTTGCGTTGACGGTCGTTCAGCGAGTCGCGACGTCACGCTGGTCCGACGACACCGACCTGGTGCTCGCCCTCGAGACCCTCGCGGATCAGGCCGCCTTCATGGTGGCCGATGCGGATGGGACGCTCGACGCGACGGAGGAGGAGATCTTCCGCTTTGGACGGGCGATCGATTCCTCGTCCGACCTCCAAATGGCGCTCACCGATCCGTCCCTGCCGGCGGCGGCGAAGGCGGCGATCGCTGGAGACCTGCTGCAGGGACGGTCAACAGCCGCCACCCAACAGGTGCTCGAGTACGCCGTCGGGCATCTGCACGGGCGACGGATCGACGCGGTCGTCGACGACTTGGCCGATGCCGCGGCTCGCCAGCGGCAGCGCATCGTCGCTGAGGTGCGCGTCGCACAGCCGCTGGATGCTGATCAAGAGCGCCGCCTCGCGGAGGCGCTCAGCGCACTCAAGGGTCGCCGGGTGCGGCTCAATGTCGCCGTGGACCCGGAGGTCCTCGGTGGTGTCTATGTCACCGTGGGTGACGAAGTTATCGACGGGACCGTTGCCTCGCGCATGGAACAAGCCCGTCGCACGATGCTGGGTTAGTTGATGACAACGTCGCCACAGGCGACCGAAGAAGGAGAGCAGGCACCATGACGGAGCTGACGATCCGGCCGGAGGAGATCCGGGGCGCGATCGAGCGGAACGTCCAGTCGTATGCGCCGACGACCGCTCGCGAAGAGGTCGGCCGTGTGATGGAGACTGGTGACGGCATCGCTCGCGTTGAGGGGTTGCACTCGGCGATGACGAACGAGCTGCTCGAGTTTGAGGGCGGTCTTCTCGGCGTTGCTCTCAACCTGGACGTGCGTGAGATCGGCGTCGTTCTTCTCGGCGACGGGTCGCACATCGAGGAGGGCCAGCCGGTGCGCCGCACGGGCGAGGTCCTGTCCGTCCCCGTGGGTGACGGCTACCTCGGTCGTGTGGTCGACCCGCTGGGCAACCCCATCGACGGCAAGGGCCCCATCGAGGCCGAGGGCCGTCGCGCCCTCGAGGTGCAGGCGCCCACGGTCGTACAGCGCCAGCCCGTGAAGGAGCCGATGCAGACCGGCATCAAGGCCATCGACGCCATGACCGCCATCGGCCGCGGCCAGCGTCAGCTCATCATCGGTGACCGCCAGACCGGCAAGACCGCCGTGTGTCTGGACACCATCATCAACCAGCGCTCCAACTGGGAGTCGGGCGATCCGTCAAAGCAGGTTCGCTGCATCTACGTCGCCATCGGCCAGAAGGGCTCGACCATCGCTTCGGTGCGTGGTGCCCTCGAGGAGTACGGCGCGATGGAATACACCACCATCGTCGCGGCTCCGGCGTCCGACCCGGCCGGCTTCAAGTACCTCGCCCCGTACACCGGCAGCGCCATCGGCCAGCACTGGATGTACAACGGCAAGCACGTCCTCATCGTGTTTGACGACCTGTCCAAGCAGGCCGAGGCCTACCGCGCCGTGTCGCTGCTCCTGCGTCGTCCGCCGGGCCGCGAGGCCTACCCCGGCGACGTCTTCTACTTGCACTCCCGTCTACTCGAGCGCTGCGCCAAGCTCAGCGACGAGATGGGTGCGGGGTCGATGACCGGCCTGCCGATCATCGAGACCAAGGCGAACGACGTGTCGGCCTACATCCCGACCAACGTCATCTCCATCACCGACGGACAGTGCTTCTTGGAGTCCGATCTGTTCAACTCGGGCGTTCGCCCCGCCATCAACGTCGGCATCTCGGTCTCCCGCGTCGGTGGTTCGGCACAGCCGAAGGCGATGAAGAAGGTCGCCGGCTCGCTGCGCCTGAACCTTGCCCAGTTCCGTGAACTTGAGGCGTTCGCCGCCTTCGGTTCGGACCTGGACTCCGCGTCCAAGGCGCAGCTCGCCCGGGGCACCCGCCTGGTGGAGTTGCTCAAGCAGGCGCAGTACCAGCCGCAGGCGATGGAGCGCGAGGTCATCTCGGTGTGGTCCGGCACGAGTGGTCAACTCGATGACGTGCCCGTCGAGGACATTCGTCGCTTCGACTCGGAGTTCCTCGAGTACATCGGCCGCGACAAGCCGGAAATCTTCGATGCCATCCGCCAGACCTCGGATCTGTCCGACGACACGATCACCACGCTGACGGCAGCGATCAACGCCTTCAAGAAGCAGTTCACCACGCACACCGGTGAGATGCTCATCAAGGACGAGCCCGTCGAGGCGCTGTCCGAAGAGGAGATCGATCCCACCCAGATCACCCGGACTCGTCGGGCGTAGGGGAGATCAGTCATGGGTGCACAGCTGAGGGTCTTCCGTCGCCGGATCAGGTCGGTCCAGGCGACGAAGAAGATCACCAAGGCGATGGAGTTGATTGCGTCGTCGCGCATCGTGAAGGCGCAGCAGCGCCTCGAAGCGTCGACGCCGTACCTCATCCAACTCACCCAGGCGATTTCGGCGGCGGCCTCACACGCCAGTGACATCGCGAATCATCCGCTCATCGCACGTGACGAGACACCCAAGCGTGCGGCCATGCTGCTCATCACCGCCGACCGTGGCCTGGCCGGCGCCTACTCGGCGAACGCGATTCGTGAGGGTGTCGCCCTGACTCGGTTGCTCAACGAGCGTGGTGTCGAGGTTGTGCCCTATGTCGTGGGTCGCAAGGGTGTGGCCTGGTTCAAGTTCCGTGGCCTGCCAATGGCGGGCGAGTACACCGGCTTCACCGATCAGCCGACCTACGACCACGCGCGCCGTATCGGTGATGACCTACTCGAGGCCTACCTCAAGCCGACGGACGAAGGTGGCGTGGATGAGATCCACATCATCTACACCCACTTCGCCAATATGGCCTCCCAGCAGGTCCGCGTCCGTCGGGCACTGCCCATCGAGCTGGTTGAGGAAACCGTCGACGCCTCGGCCGGCGAGGGCCTGCCCTTCCCGCTGTATGAGTTCGAGCCCGGCGCTGATGCCGTGCTCGATGCACTGCTCCCGCGCTACATCGATCACGCCGTCTACTCCGCACTGCTCATGTCGGCGGCCTCCGAGCACGCCGCCCGCCGACGCGCAATGAAGTCGGCGACCGACAACGCCGAAGACATGATCCGTTCCCTCACCCGGCAGGCCAACCAGGCCCGCCAGGCCGAAATCACCCAGGAGATCAGCGAAATCGTCGGCGGCGCCGACGCGCTCGCCTCCGCCTAGCTACCGAACCACGACAAGACCGCACCACGACGTCCCCACGAAGGAAAGAGGACTCACATGACCGCCACGATGGATCAGGCGACCGACCAGGCCAAGACGCCCGGAGTAGGCCGCGTGGCCCGAGTCACCGGCCCCGTTGTCGACGTGGAGTTCCCCGTCGAGGCGATGCCGGAGTTGTTTAACGCGCTCACGGTCGACGTCAGCTTCGATGAGGGCGAAGAGGGCGGTGGCACCCGCATGCTGACCCTTGAGGTCGCCCAGCACATCGGCGACAACATGGTGCGCACCATTTCGATGCAGCCCACCGACGGTCTGGTCCGCGGTGCCGACGTCCAAGACACCGGTGCGCCGATCTCGGTTCCCGTCGGTGAGGTCACCAAGGGTCACGTGTGGAACACCCTCGGTGAGCCCCTTGACGTCGACAAGGCCACGCTGGATATCAAGGACCGCTGGGGCATTCACCGCCCGGCGCCGTCCTTCGATCAGCTTGAATCCAAGACCGAGGTCTTCAACACCGGCATCAAGGTCATCGACCTGCTCACCCCGTACGTCAAGGGTGGCAAGATCGGACTGTTCGGTGGTGCCGGTGTCGGCAAGACCGTCCTCATTCAGGAGATGATCTACCGCGTCGCGGAGAACTTCGGTGGTGTATCGGTGTTCGCCGGTGTGGGGGAGCGCACCCGCGAGGGCAACGACCTCTTCCTGGAGATGACCGAGTCGGGCGTCATTGACAAGACGGCACTGGTCTTCGGCCAGATGGACGAGCCGCCCGGTACCCGCCTGCGTGTCGCGCTGACCGCGCTCACGATGGCGGAGTACTTCCGCGACGTCGAGAAGCAGGACGTGCTGCTGTTCATCGACAACATCTTCCGCTTCACCCAGGCCGGCCAGGAGGTCTCGACCCTCCTCGGTCGTATGCCGTCGGCTGTGGGCTACCAGCCCACCCTGGCCGACGAGATGGGCATGCTGCAGGAGCGGATCACCTCGACACGCGGCCACTCGATCACCTCGCTCCAGGCGATCTACGTCCCTGCTGACGACCTCACCGACCCGGCGCCGGCGACGACGTTCGCGCACCTCGACGCCACGACGGTCCTCTCGCGTCCGATTTCCGAGCTCGGTATCTACCCGGCCGTGGACCCGCTCGACTCGACCTCGCGCATTCTCGATCCGCGCTACGTTGGCGAGGAGCACTACGCGGTCGCCGCGCGCGTCAAGGAGATCCTCCAGCGCTACAAGGATCTGCAGGACATCATCGCGATCCTCGGTATGGACGAGTTGTCCGAAGAGGACAAGATCATCGTTAACCGCGCGCGTCGCATCCAGCGCTTCCTGTCGCAGAACATGTTCGTGGCTGAGGCCTTCACCGGCCAGCCTGGATCGTTCGTGCCGGTTGAGGAGACGATCGCGTCTTTCAAGGCGCTTGCTGACGGCGTGTACGACCACATTCCCGAGCAGGCGTTCTTCATGTGCGGCGGTATCGAGGACGTCGAGGCCAAGGCAGCTGAACTCGCCAAGGAGAACTGATCGTGGCTGAACTCGAGGTCGCCATCGTCTCGGCTGAGCGTGCCGTATGGCAGGGACGGGCGAAGAGCGTCGTGGCGAAGACGCCGGACGGGGAGATGGGCATCCTGCCCGGGCACTCGCCGGTCCTCGCCCTGCTCCTCGAAGCGCCGTTGCGCATCGAAACCACCGATGGGACCAAGGTTCTTGTGGCCGTCCACGGTGGGTTCTTCTCGATGGATTCCAATCACGTCCACGTGATCGCGGAGACCGCTGAGTTGGCTGAGGAGATCGATATCGAGCGCGCCAAGGCCGCGTTGGAGCGCGCCAAGCGGGATGGGGCCGAGGGCGATGACCCCGAAGCTCGCGCCGCGCGTCGAGCCGAGACCCGCCTCAGCGTCGCCATCGGCCACTAAGACCGCCGTCGGCGGGGGGTCAGGTCCGGTCGCCGCCGGGCTGCCACAGCACATCGCCGCCGGCCTCGACGTTGGCGCATCGGCCGAGGATGAACAGCAGATCGGACAGGCGGTTCAGGTAGTGCGCGGCCATCGGATTCATCGAGTCGCCGTACTCGTCAATCGCCCGCCACGTCGACCGCTCAGAACGCCGCACCACGGTGCGGGCGACATGCAGGAGTGCGGCGCCGGGGGTCCCCCCGGGAAGGATGAACGACCGCAGCGGCTCTAGCCGGGCGTTGTACTTGTCGCACGCGGCCTCGAGCCGTTCCACGTATTCCGGGGTGATCCGCAGGGGCGGATGCTCCGGATGTGGAACCACCGGCGTGCAGAGGTCCGCTCCGACGTCGAAGAGGTCATTCTGTACGCCGGTGAGCAGGGTGACGATGTCCTCGGGGAGTTCGCCGAGGGCGATGGCGACGCCCAGCGCGGAGTTGGCCTCGTCCACGTCGGCGTAGGCGATCAGGCGCAGATCGGTCTTGCGCGTCCGGGACATGTCGCCGAGGGATGTGGTCCCGTCGTCACCAGTCCGGGTGTAAATCCGCGTGAGGTTCACCATGCCCCTGACCCTAGGGGAGAACCCCCCTCGGCGCGCACTCGGCGCGGGGGTGGGCCACTCGGCCGCTTAGCATGGGCGCGTGGAGGCGCTGCAGATCATCGGAGGCAACCGACTTGCCGGTTCGGTGCGCGTGACCGGCGCCAAGAACAGCGTCCTGAAACTCATGGCTGCCGCGCTCCTCGCCCCCGGACGAACGACATTGACCGAGGTGCCCGGCATCCTCGATGTCGAGATCATGGGCGAACTCCTCCGGCGACTCGGCTGCGCCGTCGAACTCGACCTTGGCCATGGCAGGGTCAGCATCGATGTGCCGGAGTCGCTTGAGCATCGCGCCGACTACGACCTCGTCCGCCGGATGCGCGCGTCCATCACCGTGCTCGGGCCGCTTCTCGCCCGGTGCGGTGTCGTCGATGTCGCGCTGCCCGGCGGGGACAACATCGGCTCCCGCGGTCTCGACATGCACGTCTCGGGTCTGCAGCGCATGGGCGCCGAGGTCACCATCGAGCACGGCTACCTCATCGCCTCAGCACCTGAGGGACTCCACGGAGCGTCCGTGTGGCTCGACTTCCCGAGCGTGGGGGCGACCGAGACGATCCTCATGGCGGCGGTGACGGCGGCCGGCCGCACGGTTATCGACAATGCCGCGCGCGAGCCGGAGATCGTCGACATCTGCCAGATGCTCATCGACATGGGGGCGCACATCGACGGTGCCGGTACGTCGACGCTGGAGGTCGAGGGAGTGCCGTCCCTGCGCCCGGTCCAGCACGCCACCGTCCCGGACCGCATCGTCACCGGCACCTGGGCGGTGGCTGCGGCGATCACCGGGGGTGACATCACCATCGAGAACGCGCGGCCAGAGCACCTCCAGATCGCGCTGGACAAGCTGAGCACTGCGGGCGCCGACGTCACCGAGATCGACGACGGCCTCCACGTCCGCATGGACCGTCGTCCGGCGGCGGTCGACATCGTGACGCTGCCCTATCCGGGATTCCCCACCGACCTGCAACCGCAGTTCATTGCCCTGAACGCTGTGGCGCAGGGGACGGCTCTCGTCACGGAGAACCTCTTCGAGGCGCGCTTTCGCTTCGTGCACGAACTCGTGCGACTCGGGGCCGACGTCCAGACGGAGGGTCACCACGCGCTAGTACGCGGGCGTGATCAACTCAGCGGAGCGCCCGTCGAGGCCACCGACATCCGTGCCGGAGCTGGGTTGGTCCTTGCCGGACTCGTCGCCGAGGGTGTCACCTCCGTGCACGAGGTACATCACATCGATCGCGGTTATGCGGGCTTTGTGGACGACCTGGTCCGCCTCGGCGCCCAGATCAGCCGCGTCCCGATCCCGGGCTGAGGGCCGCCCGTGCCTTATCGGCATCCTGCGGCCAGACCATGAGCCGGGGGCCATCGAGGGTCTTCGCGAGTGTGGCGCGAATCCCCGCGGCCTCCAGGGTCTGCCGGGAGATCTCTCCCTCGATGTACGTCGGGGGGCTCGCCACAGAGACGAGCACGCCGTAATCGTCCTCCTTGCCGGGACGGGCGGGGGCGGCCACGACGGAGCCGCCACGGCGAAAGGCCCAGCGCAGCAGCAGGATGAGCACGCCGAGGAAGGCGAACGCCATGAGCGGGCCCACGATGTAGGAGTAGGAGTTCGCCACGGGAACATCGTGGGGCAGGTTGGCTCGGGCCGCCACCGGACCTACTGACCAGTAGGCTTATCTCGTGCCTCGCCCCAAGGATCGTCCGTGGCTCATGCGGACCTACGCCGGGCATTCGTCGCCCGCCGAGTCCAATGCTCTCTACCGGCGCAACCTCGCCAAGGGGCAGACGGGTCTTTCCATCGCCTTCGACCTGCCGACGCAGACCGGCTACGACCCGGACAGTCCGATGGCCGAGGGTGAGGTGGGTCGCGTCGGGGTGCCGGTTGCCGATCTCGGCGATATGCGTGCCCTGCTCGAGGACATCCCGATCGGCGAGATGAACACCTCGATGACGATCAACGCCACGGCGATGTGGCTCTACGCCCTGTACGTCGTCGCCGCGGAGGAGCAGGGTGTCCCGGAATCCACACTCCAGGGGACCACGCAGAACGACATCATCAAGGAGTACCTCAGTCGGGGCACCTATGTCTTCCCGCCCGGCCCGTCGCTGCGCCTCATCACCGACATGGTGGTGCACACCGTGGAGCACGCACCGAAGTGGAATCCAACCAACATCTGTAGTTACCACCTCCAGGAGGCGGGGGCGACTCCCGTCCAAGAGATCGCCTTCTCCCTTGCCACGGCGATCGCCGTACTCGACGCGGTGCGGGACTCGGGCGTGGTCCCACCGGATCGGTTCGGCGAGGTGGTCAGCCGCATCTCCTTCTTTGTGAACGCCGGGGTCCGCTTCATCGAGGAAATGTGCAAGGTGCGTGCCTTCGTGGCTCTGTGGGATGAAATCACGCGGGACCGCTACGGCGTGACCGATCCCAACCAACGACGATTCCGCTACGGAGTCCAGGTCAATTCGCTGGGTCTTACCGAGGCGCAGCCGGAGAACAACATCCAGCGCATCGTCCTCGAGATGCTGGCGGTCACGCTCTCCAAAGACGCCCGTGCGCGCGCGATCCAGCTCCCGGCGTGGAACGAGGCCCTCGGGTTGCCCCGGCCCTGGGACCAGCAGTGGTCGCTGCGGATTCAGCAGGTTCTCGCGGAGGAGAGCGACCTGCTCGAGTACGACGACATCTTCAGCGGGAGCACCGTCATCGAGTCGGCGGTCGCTCAGATGGTCGCTGATGCCCGCGCCGAACTCGATCGCGTTCTCGCCGACGGTGGTGCGGTGGCCGCGGTAGAGAGTGGCTACATGAAGGCCGAACTGGTCAAGGCGCATGCGGCCCGCCGGGCCCGCATCGAGTCGGGCGAGGACACCATCGTGGGGCTCAACGCACATGTGGAGACCGAGCCCAATCCCATGCTCGCCGATCTCGACGGGGCGATTCAGACGGTGGATGCCGATGTGGCCGAGCGGGCCATCGACGGTGTGCGGGCCTGGCGAGCCCAACGCGATGAATCGCGGGCCCAAGCGACCTTGGACGCCCTGCGGGCGGCCGCGCAGACGTCGACCAACCTGGTCCCCCTCAGCATCGAGTGCGCCCGCGCAGGGGTGACGACGGGGGAGTGGGCCGATGTCCTCCGCGAGATCTTTGGCGAATTCCGCGCACCGACCGGTGTGAGCGGAGCCGCGGGTCATGCGGCAGACCAGCCCGGTCTCGCCGGAGTGCGCGAGGAGGTACGCCGCACTGAGGAGGAACTTGGCTCGCGGCTGCGTTTCCTCGTCGCCAAACCGGGCCTCGACGGTCACTCCAATGGCGCCGAACAGATCGCCGTCCGCGCACGCGATGCTGGATTCGAGGTCATCTATCAGGGCATTCGGCTCACACCGGAGCAGATCGTCGCAGCGGCGGTCGAGGAGGACGTCGACGTCGTCGGCATCTCCGTGCTCTCCGGAGCCCACCTCGAACTCGTCCCGCGCATTGTCGAAGGCATGCACGCGGCAGGACTGACTGACGCCGTAGTCGTCGTGGGCGGGATCATCCCGCCGGCCGACGCCGATCGCCTCCTCGCCCTCGGCGTCGCGGATGTCTTCACCCCCAAGGACTACGACGCCACGGCGATCATGCGTCGCATCGTGGAGCATGTTCGGACGGCCCGCGGGCTCACGCCAGCAAAGGTCGGCTAAATGCGCTTGGTTGTGGCGCGCTGCTCGGTGGATTACGCCGGTCGCCTGGAGGCGCACCTGCCCGAAGCGACTCGCGTGCTCATGGTCAAGGCTGATGGATCGGTCCTCGTGCACGCGGACGGCGGCTCCTACAAGCCCCTGAATTGGATGAGTCCACCGTGCGCGCTCACGGTGAGTGAAGCCGACGGCGAGGTCAGCGAGACCTGGGTAGTGACGAACAAGGCGGGCGAGACGTTGACCGTGCGCCTGCACGAGGTGCACCACGATTCGCAGCACGACCTCGGTATCGACCCCGGGCTAGTCAAGGACGGGGTGGAAGCGCACCTGCAGAAGCTGCTGGCCGAGCAGGTGGAGACCCTGGGGGCTGGCTGGTCGCTGGTACGCCGTGAGTACCCGACGCCGATCGGCCCGGTCGATCTGCTGTGCCGGGATGACCGGGGCGCCTCGGTGGCTGTGGAGATCAAGCGTCGTGGCGAGATTGATGGCGTGGAGCAGCTGACCCGCTATCTCGATTTGCTCAATCGCGACCCACTCCTGTCACCGGTGACGGGGATCTTTGCGGCGCAGGAGATCAAGCCGCAGGCCCGGACTTTGGCCGAGGACCGCGGTATTCGCTGCGTCGTTCTTGACTACGCGGCCATGCGGGGAAGCGACGACCCGGACTCACGACTGTTCTGAATTTGGTGATGGGAGACTAACGGCATGGAGATGAGCACGGTAGGCGTTGTTGGTCTGGGCACGATGGGAGCGGGGATCGCGGAGGTCTGCGCCCGGCACGGCTATCGCGTTGTCGCTGTCGAAACTGATCAGGACGCACTGGAGCATGGACGCGCATCCATCTCCGGCTCGACGCAGCGTGCTGTCACCCGCGGGAAGTTGACCGAGGATGAGCGCGGCGCGATTCTCGATCGCATCACCTTCACGACCGCACTCGAAGATCTGTCCGCGGTCGATTTGGTGGTCGAGGCGATCCCCGAGGACCTTGATCTCAAGCGTGAACTGTTCGGTCGGTTGGACGCCATCACACCGCCGCACGCCATCCTCGCCTCTAACACCTCGTCGCTGTCCGTTACCGAGATCGCGGTTGCCACGGGTCGGCCGGCTCAGGTGGCGGGTCTGCACTTCTTCAATCCCGCACCGGTGCAGGCCTTCGTCGAGGTCGTGCGCACCGTCGTGACCTCCCAGGATGTGGTCGACGCGCTCGAGGAGATGGCCCGCTCGCTCGGCAAGGAGCCGGTGGTCATCGGTGACCGAGCCGGCTTCATCGCCAACGCCCTGCTCTTCGGCTACCTCAATCACGCGGTGTCGATGTATGAAGCCCGCTACGCCTCACGCGAGGACATCGACGCGGCGATGCGCCTCGGCTGCGGATATCCCATGGGGCCGCTCGCCCTGCTCGACCTCATCGGCCTGGATACGGCGTACGAGATCTTGGACACGATGTACAAGCAGGGTCGCGATCGCCTGCACGCACCGTCCCCGATCATCAAGCAGATGGTGACCGCTGGCCTGCGAGGGCGCAAGACTGGTCGTGGCTTCTACACCTACGCCGCTCCCGGATCGCCCGAGATCGTTGATGACGGTGCGGCCGAGATATCCGGACCGGCAGTCGACCCGCTACCGGTGCAGCGCGTGGGTGTGGTGGGCTCGGGCACGATGGCGACGGGGATCGCCGAGGTGCTTGCCAAGGGTGGCTTCGATGTCACCCTGGTCGCCCGTTCTGAATCCAGCCTGTCCCGCGCGGTGGGCGCCATCGACAAGTCGTTGGAGAAGGCGGTGCAGCGCGGCAAGCTCGAGGCCGACGCGCGTGATGTCATTCGTGCCCGGATCACCGGCTCGACACGACTCGAGGATCTTGCCGATGTCGACCTCGTCGTCGAGGCGGTCGTCGAAGAACTCAGCGTGAAGACGGCACTGTTCGAAAACCTCGATGAGATCTGCCGTCCCGGCGCGATTCTCGCGACGACGACCTCGAGCCTGCCGGTCGTCGACCTTGCGGCGGTGACCACGCGGCCTGCCGATGTTGTCGGGCTGCACTTCTTCAATCCCGCGCAGGTGATGAAGCTGGTCGAGGTGGTGAACACCGTGTCGACATCGCCGACGACGGTGGCGACCGCACTTGATGTTGCTCGCCGTTCGGGAAAGCATGCGGTGCTCTGTGGTGACCGCGCCGGCTTCATTGTCAATGCGCTTCTCTTCCCCTACCTGAATGACGCTATCCGGATGCTGGAGGCGAACTACGCCTCCGCCGAAGACATCGACCTTGCGATGAAGAAGGGCTGCGGCTACCCCATGGGCCCGTTCGAGTTGCTTGACGTCGTGGGGCTCGATGTTTCGCTCGCGATCCAGCAGACGCTCTACCGGGAATTCCGCGAACGTGGCTTCGCGCCCGCCCCGCGGTTGGAGCATCTGGTGACCGCCGGCTATCTCGGGCGCAAGACCGGCCGCGGCTTCCGCACCTACGAGTAGCGGGTGGGACGACGCCGACCGGCCCGCAAGCCGGCAACCACACGCCCCGACGTGCTCGAGGAGCATCCTGATGGGGATTGGTACGTCCGACCTATCACCGGGTCGTCGTCGACGAAGCCGTATCGCTGTCCCGGATGCGATCAGCAGATCATGCCCGCGACCCCGCACATCGTCGCGTGGCCGGCTGATCGGGGCATCGAGGATCGACGCCACTGGCACACCCCGTGCTGGAAGGCACGCAATCGCCGAGGACCGGCTCGATGAGTGACGGCGAGGAAATCCGCGCCACCAGCGTCCTGCCGGCCGAGCGCCGTCCGCTCACCCTGACGACGGCCGATGGGCTCCGACTCGTCGGGGAGGTCGCCCGGCCGCAAGGGCGCCCCGCAAGGGCGACGTTGGTCTGTGCACATCCGCTGCCGACGCACGGCGGCATGATGGACAGCCATCTGCTGCGCAAAGCCGCCTGGCGACTTCCCGCCCTCGCCGACATCGCCGTGGTGCGCTTCAACACCCGCGGTACGACGTCGGCGGCCGGGACCAGCGAGGGTGCCTTCGACGGATCCACGGCGGAGGGACTTGATCTCACTGCGGCTGTGGACTGGGCCCGCGCCCAGGGACTGCCCAATCCCTGGCTGCTCGGCTGGTCCTTCGGCAGCGACGTCGTCCTGCGACACGGACGCGCCCTCGAGCCGCAGGGCGTGATCGCGGTCTCCCCGCCATTGCGCTACACGACCGCGGAGGAACTGGCCGCCTGGAATGCCGTGGTCACACCGATCGTGTGTTTGGTCCCGGAGAACGACGACTATCTGCAGCCCGAGGAGGCGCGCGAACGCTTTGCCGTCGTACCCCGCGCCGAGATCGTTGTCGGTGAGGGCATGGGGCACCTGTGGGTGGGCGAGCCCGCGGTCCGCCGAGTGCTGGGCGAGGTGGCGACGCGATTGCGCCCCGATCTCCCACCTCTAGTCTGGGAGTGGCCGGCCGACCGGGCGGTACGCGAAGGACCGATGGAGAGGTGGTCGGACTTATGAGTTTTGACCTGACCGGCAAGCGAGCCCTGGTGACCGGAGCATCGCGCGGGATCGGCCGCGGTATCGCGCTGGCCTACGCCGCGGCCGGCGCGGACGTGGCCATTCTGGCGCGCAACGCCGACCTGCTCGCCGAGGTCGCGGGCGAGATCGAGGCCCTGGGGCGTCGTTCCGCAGTCGTGACCGCCGACATCCTCGATGCCGACTCGACGCGGGCCGCCGTCACGCAGGCGATCGAGACGCTCGGGGGCTTGGACATCCTGGTGAACAACGCCGGTGGCAACTCCTTCTCGATCCCGGTGGCGCAGATGCGGATGAGCGGCTGGGAGAAGACGATGCGGCTCAATCTCGACTCGACGGTGCATATCACCCAGGAGGCACTCCCGGCCATCTCCGCCGATGGGGGCGGCTCGATCATCAATGTGTCGTCTGTGGCGGGCCTGCGCGGTGCACCCACCATGGCGCACTATGCGGCCTCGAAGGCGGCGGTGATCTCGTTGACCCAATCGCTCGCGATCGAGACGGCGTGGATGGGCGTGCGCGTCAACGCCCTCGTGCCCGGCTGGATCGAGACCGATCTCACCGACTTCCTGCGCGCCAGCGATGACGCTGAGCGCGGCACCTTGTCGCGCGTGCCCATGCAGCGCTGGGGCCGCGTCGAGGAGATCGCCGAGCCGGCAGTCTTCCTGGCGTCGAGTGCGGCGTCGTTCATGACCGGTCAGGTCCTCGTCGTCGACGGCGGCCTCTCGGCCATGCCGTAGGTCGGGCTGTCCTCCGAGAGGGTGACGGAATGGTTCGATATCTGTTGCTGCATGCCTTCCCGTTTGATGCCGGGATGTGGGACGACGTGGCCGCGGTCTTGCGTGAGGCCGGTCACGAGGTCATCGCTGCGGATCTTCCCGGGTTTGGCGCCACGGCACTTCCTGCCGGCGAGCCAGACCTTGACCGCCTCATTGACGATGTCCTGCCTCGCCTCGACGATGAGCCGGCCATCGTGGTGGGTTGCTCCATGGGCGGGTACGTCGCCTTCGGCATTGCGCGGGACCGACCGGACCTCGTCACGGCTCTGGCCCTGGTCGACACCAAGGCCACCGACGACGCGTCGGCCGCCCGGGCGAAGCGCGAACGCATCGCGGCCCTAGCCGAGAGCGGTGGCGACTGGTCGGCCGGCATGGTCGAGGGGCTCCTCGGCGCGACGTCGAGGTCTGGGCGACCGGACGTGGTGAGGCGTGTAGAGGACTCCCTCGCGCGGGCATCCGGTGCGAGCGTGGCCTGGGCGCAGCGTGCGATGGCGGCCCGACCGGATTCACGCGAGGTTCTGTCGAGCCTCACGGTTCCGGTCCTGGTGGTGGTGGGCGACGAGGACACGATGAGCCCGCTGCCCGAGCAGGACCTCATGATCGACGCGGCCCCACATGCTCAGTTGATCGTCATTCCCGAGGCCGGTCATCTCACGCCGCTGGAGGTGCCAGCGGAGGTTGCCGCAGCGCTCCTCACCCTCGCAAACCCTCGTTGAGTGGCGCGTTGTTGACGGTTTTCGGCGGGAAAACCGTCAACAACGCGCCACTCAGCGGGTGTGGTGGGGGCTAGGCGTCCAGGCCCACGCCGCGCATGATTTCGCGGACGAAAGCCTTGATGCCGCTGGGCCACTGCGGGTGCGTCCCGTCACTGACGAAGTACTCCGGGTTGTCGACCGACACCGAATACCAGTCGGCGACAACGGCGTTGGGGTAGTCCTGGACAACCACGGCGATGAGTTCGTTGTTCGGTTCCATCCAGGGCCGAGGCACATTGGTGTTGACGATCACGACACGTTCGCGATCGCTGAGGATGTCGAGCATCTCGCGGAGTTGGTCCTCCGTGACGATGCCGTTGGTGCCGGTGTGGATGACAACCGTGGGGGCCAACAACCCCTTCTTGGATAGCTTTTGCACCCGCTCAAGGACCCCGGAAGCCTGGCGACTCACTTCGGCATCCACCTGAGTCTGGTCGATTTTGGCGATGAGTTGATCGGCGACGCCCAGCATCACCGAGTCGCCGATCGCGGTGACCGCACCGTTCTCGTTGATGGGCAAACCGTCCTTCGAGGTCTGCCCCGTGGGCTTCGTCGAGGACGAGCCTGACCCGTCGGTCGTCGATGACGGGGCAGGCGTCGGACCGGTGCTGCTGGTCGGATCATCGATGAGTCGCTCGGAGGGACCGCCATCGTCAATGCCGATGGCCGCGGCGACGTCATCGGGGATCTGTTCCTCGGCGGGCTTGGCGGTGGCGAGGCCGGCACCGATCAGGCCGAGAGCGGCAATAGAGACGGCACTGCCCGCGAGTACCCGCCGACCAAGGTACGCGCGGTCCTCTGGATCGGCTTCGCGCCACTGGGTGAAGAAGCGGCCGATGGCGCCACGACGAATGGGAATCTCAACGTAGCGGTAGGAGAGTTCTGCGACGACGAAGGTGAGCCCGAGACGCAGCGCGAGGTTGGCGAATCCCTCAAGGGGGATGTCCAGGACGGGACGGGTGATGACGAAGATCGGCCAGTGCCATAGGTACAGGCCGTAGGACCGCTGGCCGATGTAGCGCCACGGCTGGGAGCCGATCACGCGACCGAAGGGCGCGCCCGGGTGGCTTGCGGCCGCGATGAGGATGACCACGAGCACGGACAGGATGAGGAAGCCACCCCGGTACATGAACGGGGAGTACTCGCCGACCTGCCAGAAGAACCAGATGACACCGAAGAGTGCTGCGGCGCCGATTGCCGTGATGATGGCCTGCGCGCCCACCGTGAGACGCGTGGAGAGTCGACCGGGGCGCCAGACCATCGCCAGGGCGGCGCCCAGGAGCAGGCCCATGACGTGGGTATCGGTGCCGAAGTACGCACGGCTGGGATCGGCCTCGAGCGGGAAGCCGTTGGAGACGGACAGGAAAATCATCCACAGCGTCGACAGGATCGAGCCGCCGAGGGCGACCCAGAACACCCCGCGTCGTCCGCGCCAGCGCATGAGCACGACGGCGATAGCGGGCCAGATCAGATAGAACTGCTCTTCGACTGCCAAAGACCACAGGTGCTGCAGGAAGGCCGGTCGGCCGATGGCCTCAAAGTACGACTGGTCCGCGACGATGTACCACCAGTTGGTGACGTAGAACAACGACGCGAGGGCGTCCGCACGGAACGAGGCCGCGGAGTCGCGGTAGATGAAGGCGGTGGCCGCCCCGACCACGATGAGGACGAGGATGAGGGCGGGGAGCAGCCGGCGGGCGCGTCGGATGTAGAACTGCTTGAAGTCCACCCGGCCCGACCGATCGAATTCCTCGACGATCAAGGTCGTGATGAGGAAGCCGGACAGGACGAAGAAGACATCGACGCCGAGGAAGCCGCCACGCATCCAGGTCTGGTCGCCGTGGTAGAACAGCACCCCGAGCACGGCGAGTGCGCGTACGCCGTCCAGGCCGGGCAGGTAGCCCATCTCGCCGGCCTTGCGGCCGCGGTCCAGATGCCAGGGACGGCGATCGGTGATCTGGTCGGTCGCCACCGTCGCCCCTCTCCCCGGTTCCGTGTCCCGCGATTTGCCGGCCCGGGTCATCGTACGTGGGGGAGGGCGCTCAAGCCCCGGCGAAGCGGTTGATCTCGGTCAGGTGTCGCGCCCGGAACTCCTCGTCGCGGACCCCGAGGCCGGCCTCAGGGGCCAGCGCCAGCACGCCGACCTTGCCCTGGTGGAGGTTGCGATGCACCTCGTAGGCGGCCTCACCGGTCTGCTCGAGTGGGAAGGTCTTGGACAGGGTCGGGTGGATGAGGCCCCGACTGATGAGCCGATTGGCCTCGTAGGCCTCCCGGTAGTTCGCGAAGTGGGACCCTACGATGCGCTTGAGGTTCATCCACAGGTAGCGGTTGTCGTACTCGTGCATGTAGCCGCTGGTGGACGCGCAGGTGACGATGGTGCCGCCCTTGCGGGTGACGTAGACGCTGGCACCGAAGGTTTCGCGCCCGGGATGTTCGAAGACGATGTCGACGTCGTCACCGCCGGTGAGCTCGCGGATCCGCTTGCCCAGGCGCTGCCACTCCTTAGGGTCCTGGGTGGTGTCGTCCTTCCAGAAACGGTAGTCCTCCGCCCGCCGATCGATGATGAGGTCGGCGCCCATCGCGCGACACAGATCAGCCTTCTCCGGGCTGGAGACGACACAGATGGGAATCGCGCCGCCGTTGACCGCCATCTGGGTCGCATAAGACCCCAGGCCGCCGGAGGCTCCCCAGATGAGGACCACGTCGCCCTGCTTCATACCCGCGCCATTGCGGGAAACGAGTTGACGGTAGGCGGTTGAGTTGACGAGACCGGGGGAGGCGGCCTCCTCCCATGTCAGGTGCTTGGGCTTCGGTAGCAGCTGGTTGGCCTTGACCAGCGCCACCTCGGCCAGGCCACCGAAATTCGTCTCGAACCCCCAGATGCGCTGCTCCGGATCCAACATGGTGTCGTTGTGGCCCAGTGGGCTCTCCAGCTCGACCGATAGGCAGTGCGCGACCACCTCGTCGCCGGGCTTCCACGTGTTGACGCCCGGTCCCACCCTCAACACGACGCCGGCCGCGTCTGATCCGATCACGTGATACGGCAGGTCGTGCCGCTTGGCCATCTCGTGGCTGCGGCCGTAGCGCTCTAGGAACCCAAAGGTCGAGACCGGCTCGAAGATCGAGGTCCAGACCGAGTTGTAGTTGATGGAACTGGCCATGACGGCGATGAGCGCCTCGCCCGGGCCAAGTTCGGGCACCGGGACATCGTCGAGGTGGAGGGAGCGCCGCGGGTCTTTGTCGCGGGACTCCATCCCGTCGAACATGTCGACCTCGTTCTTGTGGACGGTGATCCCGCGATAGGACTCGGGGATGGGCAGCGCAGCGAAGTCCTCAGCGCTGGCCTGCCCCGACACGATCGCATCGCGAATGGCGTCCATGGATTCTCCTTGCGTGGGGGAACGGCGTGCCGCGTTAACGCTCGTTCATGGTAGCCGGTGTTACCAGGTGATGTAGCCCTGGGAACGCGCCCAGTAGAGCGCGAAGACCAAGACTCCGACGAGGATGAGGGGGACGAGCAGCCGGCGTAGGCACACCGTCAGTGGTCCCCGGACTGGTCGGGGGCGGCCTGGACGAGTTCGACGAGGACACCCCCGCAGTCGGCCGGGTGCGCGAAGTTGACGAGCGAGCCGGCGGTGCCGCGCTTGGCCTGCGGGTAGAGCACGCGTACGCCGGCCGCGCGAAGTCGCTCCGCGGCCTCTTCGACGTCGTTGACGCCGAAGGCCACCTGCTGGATGCCCGGTCCACGCGTGTCGAGGAACTTGCCGATCGTCGACTCGGGGTGGAGCGGGGCGAGGAGTTGGAGGTGGCTGTCGCCGACGGCGAGCATGGCCTCTCGGACACCCTGCTCCTCGTTGATCTCCTCGTGAACCACGGGGATGCCAAAGGCATGGCCATAGAACTCGATGGCCGCGTCGAGATCAGGTACGGCGATACCGATGTGGTCGATTCGGGTGATGATGGGGCCGAGCGCGGCCTGTGCCTCGTGCATGCCTTCTCCTCGCTAGGGTGGTTCCATCGTCGCAAGGGGGCCGCGGGGCCCGTCCAGGAGGTCGCCATGTCCGTGATCGTCGCCGGAGCCAGGACCCCTATGGGTCGACTGCTCGGTTCGCTGAAGTCCATGAGCGCGGCGGATCTGGGCGGCGTGGCCATTGCGGGTGCGCTGGAGCGCGCCGGTGTGGCCCCGGACCAGGTCGACTACGTCATCATGGGCCAGGTGTTGCAGGCCGGAACCGGTCAGATGACTGCCCGTCAGGCGGCGGTCAAGGCCGGTATCGGCATGGACGTGCCTGCGCTCACGATCAACAAGGTGTGTCTGTCGGGTCTCGACGCCATCGCCCTAGCTGATCAACTGATCCGGGCCGGTGAGTTCGACATCGTGGTTGCTGGCGGAATGGAGTCGATGACGAATGCCCCGCACCTTCTCGTGGGGTCGCGCGAAGGCGTGAAGTACGGCGACTGGAAGATGATCGACTCGATGGCCTTCGACGGGCTCACCTGCGCGTTCGATCAGTGCGCGATGGGCGAGGCGACCGAGGGCTACAACGCGCGCTACGGATTGACCCGCGAGGAGCAGGACGCCTTCTCGGCACGGTCCCATCAACTCGCCGCGGCCGCTCAGGCGGCCGGCGTCTTCGCCGAGGAGATCGTCCCGGTGTCCATCCCGCAGCGCAAGGGTGACCCCATCGTCGTCAGCGAGGACGAGGGCATCCGGGCTGACACGACGGTCGAGTCACTGGGCAAACTCCGTGCCGCCTTCGCCAAGGAGGGCACCATCACCGCGGGCAATGCCTCGCAAATCTCCGACGGAGCCGCCGCGGTCATCGTGATGAGCAAGGCCAAGGCCGAGGAGTTGGGCCTGTCGTGGCTCGCCGAGATCGGTGCGCACGGTGTCGTCGCCGGTCCGGATGCGTCCCTGCACGAGCAGCCTGCGCGCGCGATCGAGCGTGCCTGCGAGAAGCAAGGCATTTCCCCCTCTGATCTGGATGTCATCGAGATCAACGAGGCGTTCGCGGCGGTGGGTCTGGTGTCGACGAAGCAGCTGGGGCTCAACGAGTCCGTCGTCAACGTAAACGGGGGCGCCATTGCCCTGGGCCATCCCATCGGAATGTCGGGTGCCCGCATCGTCCTGCACTTGGCCCATGAACTGCGTCGCCGCGGCGGCGGTGTGGGTGCTGCGGCCCTGTGCGGTGGCGGCGGCCAGGGCGATGCATTGATCGTGAGCGTGCCGACGGCGTGACCGAGTCGGTCGTCGACCTCGTCGATCGGGCTCGCGCAGGCGAGGCCCGCGCGATCGCGCGCCTGATCTCCATGGTGGAGGATGGCTCACCACACCTGCCCGAGATGCTCGCGGCACTGCGCGGCGGCGGTTCGGCGTACGTCGTAGGAGTGACCGGAGCGCCCGGCGTGGGCAAGTCGACGGCGACGAATGCGCTGGTGACGGCGTACCGGGAGCGTGGGCAGCGCGTCGCGGTCCTCGCGGTCGATCCGAGTTCGCCCTTCACCGGTGGCGCGTTGCTCGGCGATCGCATTCGGATGCAGGAGCACGCGGGCGACTCCGGTGTCTACATCCGCTCGATGGCCTCCCGCGGTCAACTCGGTGGACTGGCCGCGGCCACTCCGCAGGCCGTGCGAGTGCTGGAGTCGGCGGGTTTCGACGTCGTGCTGGTAGAAACGGTCGGCGTCGGTCAATCCGAGGTGGATGTCGCAGCAACCGCGGATGCCACGGTGGTGCTGCTGGCGCCGGGTATGGGGGACGGCATTCAGGCAGCCAAGGCCGGAATTCTGGAGATCGGCGACATCCTGTGCGTCAACAAGGCCGACCGCGATGGGGCGGCCAATACGGTGCGCGAGGTGCGCAACATGCTGCAGTTGGGGGGTGATCGCGACGGCTGGCGGCCGGTGGTGGTGACGTCGGTCGCTGCGCAGGGGCAGGTGGACGATCTGGTTGCTGCGCTCGATGAACGACGTGTCTGGCTCGATGAAGGAGATCACCTGGCCATGCGCCGTCGGCAACGTGCCCGCGGCGAGGTGTTGGCCCTCGCCTTGGGTGGCGTGCGCGCGCGTCTGGAGGAACAGATGCTGGGGGAGGGTGCGGCCGACGTTCACGCTGTCGCTGAGGGCTCGATGACCCCCTACGAGGCAGCAGCGCGCTTGGCGGCCGAGGATGACAGGATGGGAGCGTGACTGACCAGCCCTCCCTGTCCCTGCGCGGAGCCGTCGACCTCGGAGCCCTTGCGAGTCAGCGCGAGGCCGAGCAAAGGCGCTCGACCGCCATGTCGAGCGCTCCGGCGGGAGTCGTCATTGATGTGACCGAGGCCACCTTCGAACGCGACGTCATCATCCAGAGCCAGACCGTCCCGGTCGTCCTCGACCTCTGGGCATCCTGGTGCGGCCCCTGCAAGACGCTGTCACCGATATTGGAGTCGCTTGCCGCCGAATACGCGGGCCGCTTCGTGTTGGCCAAAGTCGATGTCGATGCCGAGCAGCAGATTGCGGCGGCGTTTCAGGTGCAGTCGATCCCCAGCGTCTTCGGGGTCATCGCCGGGCAGCCAGTTCCACTATTCCAGGGCGCGTATCCCGAGCCGCAGATCCGGCAGGTGCTTGATGAGTTGTTGCGGGTTGCCGCCGAGAACGGCGTCAAGGGCACGCTCGCGGCTAGTGAGCCGGATGCGGAGGATGTGACCGAGGCCGCTGGCGAGGTGGAGGAGCCCGACGACCCGCGCTTTAACGCGGCTTTTGACGCCATCGAGGCGGGAGACTGGGCGGCGGCGGCGGACGCCTACCGCGCAGTGCTCGCGCAGTCACCGGTCGATGCTGACGCGCAGGCAGGCCTGGCAATGTGCGAGTTGCAGGTTCGGTTGGAGTCCGGGGGTGAGTCCGGTGCCTTTCGCGACGCCGATGTCGCGGCGGCCGAGGGCGATTGGGCCACGGCGTTCGCTGCGCTGATCGCCGAGGTCAAGGCGACGGCTGGTGACGAGCGGGAGGCCGCACGTCAGCGGCTTCTCGAACTCTTCGCCATGGCCGGCGATGACCCGGCTGTGCAGCCCGCGAGAGTATCCCTCGCCTCCGCCCTTTTCTAGACCGGCCGCAGCCAGATAGTCGCCAGGGGCGGCAGCGTCATTTCGGCGCTCGAGGGTCGGCCGTGCCACTCGATGCGTTCGGCGTGTACGGCGCCCATGTTGCCGACGCCACCCCCGCCGAACTCGGTGGCATCGGTGTTGAGAACCTCGGCCCACACACCACCCTGGGGAAGCCCGATGCGATACCCCTGCCGCGGCACCGGCGACATGTTGGCCACACTCACGAGCGGATTGCCGTCGTCGTCCCAGCGAATCCAACTGAAGATGTTCGCCTCGGCATCGTTGGCATCGATCCACTCGAAGCCTGAAGGGTCGTCATCGCGCTGCCAGAGGGCCGGCGTCTCGGTGTAGATCCGGTTGATCTGCGCTACGGCCCGTGAGATGCCCTGGTGCTCGTCGTATTGGAGCAGCCACCAGTCCAGCCCGGCATCGGCGTTCCACTCCGCCGACTGGGCGAACTCCGCACCCATGAACAGCAGCTTGCGTCCCGGATGCGACCACATGAATCCCATGTAGGCGCGAAGGTTCGCCAACTCCTGCCAGCGATCGCCGGGCATGCGCTCGATGAGCGAACCCTTGCCGTGAACTACCTCGTCGTGCGAGAGGGGAAGCACAAAGTGCTCGCTGTAGGCATACATCATCGAGAAGGTCATCTCGTTGTGGTGGTACTGGCGATGGATTGCCTCACGCTGCATGTAGCCGAGCGAATCGTGCATCCAGCCCATATTCCACTTCAGGCCAAAACCGAGGCCGCCGAGGTACGTCGGTCGCGTGACACCGGGCCACGCAGTCGACTCCTCGGCGATCGTGACAATGCCGGGCACGCGCTTGTAGACCGTCGCGTTCATCTCTTGGAGGAACGCAACAGCGTCAAGGTTTTCGCGACCACCGAACTGGTTCGGCGTCCACTGCCCAGGTTCGCGCGAGTAGTCGAGGTAGAGCATCGAGGCGACGGCGTCTACGCGTAGGCCATCGACGTGGTATTCCTCCAGCCAATACACCGCGTTAGCAACGAGGAAGTTGCGCACCTCGGTGCGGCCGAAGTCGAAGATGTAGGTGCCCCAGTCAGGATGTTCACCGCGCTGCGGATCGGCGTTCTCATACAGCGGCGTCCCATCGAAGCGCGCCAGGGCCCACTCGTCACGAGGGAAGTGCGCAGGGACCCAGTCGATGATGACGCCGATGCCCGCCTGGTGGAGGCGGTCGATGAGGTAGCGCAGGTCGTCGGGGCTGCCGAACCGCGGGGTGGGTGCGAAGTACGACGTCACCTGGTAGCCCCAGGACCCGGCGAAGGGATGCGCTGCCACCGGGAGGAACTCCACGTGGGTGAAGCCCTGCTCAACGACGTACGCCGTCAACTCCTCGGCCAACTGCCGATAGTCCAAACCAGGACGCCACGAGCCCAGGTGCACCTCGTACGTCGACATCGGTTGATGGAGCGGATCGGACCGGTAGCGATTTTTCAGCCAGGCACTATCGCCCCAGGTGTAGTGCGACGTGTAGACCACCGAGCCCGTTGCCGGCGGCACCTCGGTCGCGAAGGCAAAGGGATCGGCCTTCTCGCGCCACACACCGTCCTTGCCCAGGATGGAGAACTTGTAGACCGTGCCGTCGCCAATGTCGGGGATGAACAGTTCCCAGACACCGGTCGAGCCGAGGCTGCGCATTGGATGCGCCTGGCTATCCCAGTGATTGAAGCTCCCGGTGACACGAACGCCCTGGGCATTGGGGGCCCACACGGCGAAGGACACGCCCGTGATGTCGCCGTGCAGACTCGAATAGGTGTGCAGGTGGGCGCCGAGCACCTTCCACAGTTCCTCGTGTCGGCCCTCGGAGATGAGGTGGAGATCGAGTTCGCCCAGTGTGGGCAGGAATCGGTAGGGGTCATCCGCGGGGATGACCTCACCGCCGTAGGTCACATCGAGGCGGTAGTCCGGTACGTCGGTTCCGGGCAGGAGTCCCACCCAGACGCCGCGGTGCTCGTGCTTGAGCGCGATGCTCTCATCCCCGACGACCGCGACCACGGCCTCAGCCATCGGTCGCAGGACGCGCAGCGTGACAGCGTTCTTGCCGACGTGCGGCCCAAGGACCGAGTGGGGGCTGTAGTGCGCACCGTCGACGATGCGATCGAGTTCGGCCGTGTCGACCTTGACCGGCTTGGGCGCCTTTGGCGCCTTGTCCTGCTTGCTCATGATGGGCGCACCTCGACGATATGGCCGACCGTGAAGTCGGGATCGAAACGGACGTAGGTGGCCTGGCCCCAACTGAAGGTCTGACCGGTGACGTGATCGTGCGCAATGAAGCGGTCGGACCAGTCCATGCCGAGTGCCGGCATGTCCCACCACACCGTGGTCTCGTGCACGTGGTGAGGATCGAGGGTGCACGCGACGAGGGCGATCTCGTTGCCCACCTGTTTGGAGTAGGCGATGATTGACGGATCGTCGGTGTGATGGAAGCGCAGACTCCGCAGATCCTGCAGCGGTGCGAGCCGCCGACGAATGTCGTTCAACGTGGTGATGTACGGGGCGAGGGTGCGGCCCTCGGCCTCAGCGGCTGCCCAGTCGCGGGGTCGGTATTCGAATTTTTCGGAGTCGAGGTACTCCTCACTGCCCGGGCGCACCGCCGCACTTTCAAAGAGTTCGAAGCCGGAGTAGACACCCCAGGTGGGCGAGAGCGTCGCCGCAAGAGTCGCTCGGATGGAGAAGGCGGGCCGACCCCCGGTCTGAAGGTACTCGGTGAGGATGTCCGGGGTGTTGACGAAGACATTCGGTCGCATATACGCGGACGCAGGACCGGCGAGTTCGCTGAGGTACGCCTCAAGTCCCTCCTTGTCATTGCGCCAGGTGAAGTAGGTGTAGCTCTGCTGGAAGCCGACCTCGGCCAGGGCGCGCATCATCGGCGGACGCGTGAAGGCCTCGGCGAGGAACAAGACATCGGGGTCGCCGGCGTTGATCTCGCTGATGAGTCGGTCCCACACCCACAGGGGCTTGGTATGCGGATTGTCGACGCGGAAGATGCGAACACCGAGCGTGATCCAGTGCCGCACCAGGCGCAGCACCTCGGCGTAGAGCCCCTCGGGATCGATATCGAAGTTGAGGGGGTAGATGTCCTGATACTTCTTCGGGGGATTCTCCGCAAACGCGATCGTCCCGTCCGCGCGGGTGGTGAACCATTCGGGATGATCGACCACCCAGGGATGGTCGGGGGAGGCCTGCAGGGCGAAGTCCAGGGCGACCTCCATGCCGAGTTCGCGCGTGCGATCGACGAACGCAGCGAAGTCCTTTTCGGTTCCGAGGTCGGGGTGAATGGCGTCGTGGCCACCGGTTGAGGCCCCGATGGCCCACGGGGAACCGGGGTCGCCGGCACCGGGGGTCAGCGTGTTGTTACGGCCCTTGCGGTGTTTCTGCCCGACCGGATGGATCGGGGGGAGGTAGACCACGTCGAAGCCCATCTCCGCGATGGCGTCGAGCCGCTTCATCGCGGTGCGGAAGGTCCCCGATTTCAGTGGCCGACCGTTCGCCCCCTCACTCCGTGGGAAGAACTCGTACCAGGATCCGACGAGAGCTCGGCGGCGCTCAACGAGAAGCGGCCACGGGCCGGACACGGTGATGTGCTCGCGAATGGGGGCCGTCGTCGTCGCGTCGACCACGGCCTTGTCCCGCGATGCGGCGAGGCGGACCGCGGGTGGAAGGTCGGTGTTGCGCATTGTGGTGATCGACGCTGTGAGATCGCCCTGTGCTCGCTCAAGGATGAGCGCGCCCTCAGCCAACTCCAACTCAATGTCGATTCCCGCGGGCACCTTGATGTCGGCGCGATGCAACCAGGTTGCCCAGGGGTCGCCCCAGGACTCGACGGTGAACGTCCACAATCCCTCGGCGTCAGGAACGACCGTGGCACCCCAACGGTCGACACCGGTGCCCAGATCGATCATGCGCCGACGCATGTGCTCGCGCCCCGAAGGATCGCGCAGCACGACTTCGACGCCGAGCAGGTCATGACCTTCGCGGAACGCCGTCGCCACCACGGGGATGTGCTCGCCGACCACGGCCTTCGCCGGTCGGCGACCGGACTCCACCGTGGGGGAGATGTCCGTGATGGGGAATCGGCCGGTCAACACGTTGGGGACCACGGCCTCATGGGTGCTCACGGCGTTCGACGCCTCGCGGGCAGTGGCCGGGGGAGCCTTCTTCGCCGGCGCGGTTTTCTTCGCCGGCGCGGCCTTCTTGGTGGGCGCGGCCTTCTTGGTGGGCGCGGCCTTCTTTGTGGGCGCGACCTTCTTCGCCGGGGCCTTCTGGGCGGGCGCGGCCTTCTTGGCAACCTTCTTGGCCGCGGTCTTCTTCGCTGCTGCCGTGCTCCGCGTATCGGAGCGATCCCCGGGTGCCGCGGAGAATTCGGGCACCGTCGGTGGATTGCGCTGCGTCATAGTTCGCAAGCCTATCGGCGCACGAGGCGTCGCGGGGCCGCTCGCGCCCGGGACTTGCCCAACGCCCACCAAGCCCGAATGTCCTGGAAACGGACTGAAAGGGCCCCGTGCATTCCGGCAATAATCGGTGTCGTTTCGGCCTACCGACGGGTTTAGATGCGCGTCACGAGCCGGTCATGTGCACCCGCTAGGTTGGCCGCCGTGAAGGCTATTCGACGGTTCACTGTCCGCACGGTCCTGCCGGAGTCGCTGCAGCCCCTTGAGGAGCTCGCCGCGAACCTGCGCTGGTCCTGGCATCCGGAGACACGCGATGTCTTCGCTGCCATTGATCCGGACCTGTGGCACCGGGTGGGGGACGACCCGATCCGCATGCTCGGTGAGGTTCCCGCCGAACGCCTCAACGAACTTGCTGCCGATCCGGACTATGTCGAGTGGGTACGTCGTACCCGCGATGAGCTCCACGCCTACCTGCATCGCGACGCGTGGTTCCAGCATCAGCCGGATGACCGTCCGTCCGGCATCGGGTACTTCTCCCCGGAGTTCGGCATTGCCGCAGCGTTGCCGCAGTACTCCGGCGGTTTGGGCATCCTTGCCGGCGACCACCTCAAGGCGGCCTCCGATCTCGGGATCCCCATCATCGGCGTTGGATTGTTCTACCGCGCGGGGTACTTCCGGCAAACGCTGTCGCGTGAGGGCTGGCAGCAGGAGACCTACCCCGTACTCGACCCCGACGGCAGCCCGGTCTCGCTCCTGCATGACACGTCCGGTGAGCCCGTCGTCATCACTATCGGTATGCCCGGCGGTCGCACGATGTACGCCCGCGTGTGGATCGCGCAGGTGGGTCGAGTGGCGCTACTGCTGCTCGATACCGACATTGAGGCCAATGAGGCCGCCGAGCGTGAGGTCACCGATCGCCTGTACGGCGGCGGTAGTGAACATCGCCTTGCGCAGGAGGTCCTCCTCGGGATTGGTGGCGTTCGCGCCATCCGCGCCTACTGCGAGATCACCGGAGCGCCAGCGCCCGAGGTCTTCCACTCCAACGAGGGGCACGCCGGCTTCCTCGGCCTGGAGCGTATTCGCGAACTCGTCGAGGGCGGCCTCGACTTCGGCGCGGCCCTCGAGGTGGTGCGCGCAGGCACGCTCTTCACCACGCATACGCCCGTGCCCGCCGGAATTGATCGTTTCCCCCGTGAACTCATCGAGAACTTCTTCGGGGGCGACAACGCCGTGGAGGGCGTCCCCGTTGATCTCGTCCTCGATCTCGGCCGCGAGAGCTACACCGGCGGTGACCCGGCCGTGTTCAACATGGCGGTCATGGGGCTGCGACTGTCTCAGCACGCCAACGGCGTGAGCCTCCTGCACGGTCAGGTCAGCCGCGGCATGTTCAACGGCCTGTGGCCGGGATTCGACTCCGCGGAGGTCCCCATCACCTCCATCACCAACGGCGTACACGCGCCAACCTGGGTAGCCCGTGAGGTGCGCGACCTCGCTGCCCGCGAGGTGGGCCCCGAACTCATCGAGCAGGGTCAGGGCTGGGATGCGATCGGTCGCATTCCCGATCATGCGATCTGGCCGGTCAAGCGCATCCTGCGCGAGCACCTCGTCGCCGACGCGCGCGAGCGTCTGCGTGCCTCCTGGTTGACCCGCGGCGCGAGCGAGGCCGAACTCGGCTGGATCGATGACGTCCTCGATCCGGACATTCTCACGATTGGCTTCGCACGCCGCGTGCCGTCGTACAAGCGACTTACGCTCATGCTGCGCGACCAGGAGCGACTGCGGGAATTGTTGCTGCACGCTGAGCGCCCGATCCAGATCGTGGTCGCGGGCAAGGCGCATCCGGCGGACGACGGTGGCAAGCGCCTGATCCAAGAGCTCGTGAGGTTCGCCGACGATCCCGAGGTGCGCCATCGCATCGTCTTCCTGCCCAACTACGACATCGGGATGGCGACGATCCTGTATCCGGGTTGCGATGTCTGGCTGAACAATCCGATCCGCCCGCTGGAGGCCAGCGGCACGTCGGGCATGAAGGCCGCATTGAATGGCGCACTCAACCTCTCCATCCTTGACGGCTGGTGGGACGAGTGGTTTGACGGCGAAAACGGCTGGGCGATCCCGTCCGCCGATGGGCTCACCGACGTCGATCGCCGTGATGACCTCGAGGCGGCTGCGCTCTATGACCTCATCGAGCGTGAGGTAGCGCCCACCTTTTACCAGCGGGGCGACGATGGCCTGCCGCATCGATGGATTGAACGCGTGCGGCACACACTGCAGACGCTCGGCCCCAAGGTGCTCGCGAGCCGGATGGTCAGTGAATACGTCACCCGGCTCTACACGCCCGCCGCGATCGGCACACGCGCGTTCAGCGCGGATGACTTCGCGCTCGGCAAGGAGTTGGCGGCATGGAAGGCTCGCGTCATCGCGGCCTGGAGCCAGGTCGCGGTTGAGCATGTGGAGTCGACGGGTGTGGGTGATGCTCCTTCACTTGGCGCTCCTGTGCACCTGCGCGCGCACGTGCGCCTCGGCACCTTGATGCCGGAGGATGTCGTCGTCCAGGTGGTGTCCGGTCGCGTGGATGCCAACGATCAACTTGTCGATCCGCAGGTCGATGAACTCTCCGCGGTGGAGTCCTGGGAGGGCGGCCGTTGGCTCTTCGAGGGCGAACTATCGCTTGGTCGGACCGGACCTTTCGGTTACACGGTCCGTGTCCTTCCGCGCCACGAGGGTCTGGTGACCCCGGTGGAACTCGGCCTGGTGACGCTGCCAGCGGAGACCGGCTCACCGGTGGATGCGGCGGGACTTCGCTAGGACCGGGCGTCGCGCTAGGCCGTCACGCGCACGAGGGCGGAACTGCGTGGGGCAAGGTGCAATGCCTCGCCTGCTCGGATGATCGCGCCCTCGTGGTCGACCCCGGTGTCGAAGACGACCTCGTACGCCTGGCCGAACGGCTCGCCGGGCAGAGTGAAGTCACAGGAAGTGTCCCCGGCGTGCAGGATGAGCAGGAACGAGTCATCCGCCTCCGGTAGGGGCTCGCCCGGCACATGGTGCAACTCTCCGGAGAGGTACATCCCCAGGGTTTTGCTCCAGCCGGCGTTCCATTCGTCCTGGGTGAGCGGTTGGCCGTCGGGACCTACCCAGCCGAGATCAGGGGCGCCGCCCTCGCGAGTGGGGCGGCCGTCAAAAAAGTAGCGCTGCCGGAATGCACGGTGATTCCGTCGCAACGCGACCACGCGCCTGGCAAAGTCAAGGAGTTCGTGCTGCCATTCGGCCAGGTCCCAGTCGTACCAGGAGATGGCATTGTCCTGGCAGTAGGCGTTGTTGTTGCCGCCTTGTGTGCGTCCGAACTCATCGCCCCCGAGGATCATCGGAACGCCAGTGGACAACAGCAGGGTGGCAAACATGTTGCGGATCTGCCGGTGGCGCACCTCGTTGATCCCCGGGTCGTCGGTCTCGCCCTCGACACCGTAGTTGTAGGAACGGTTGTCGTCGGTGCCGTCGCGGTTGTCCTCGAGGTTCGCCTCGTTGTGCTTGTGGTCGTACGTCGTGAGGTCGCGCAGCGGAAAGCCGTCATGTGCGGTGATGAAGTTGATGGACGCGTAGGGGCGCCGACCCTCACCGCCGTAGAGATCGGCCGAGCCGGACAGGCGCCAGCCGAGTTCGCCGATGCCCGCTGTGCCCTTCCAGAAGTCGCGCAGGTTGTCGCGGTACTTGCCGTTCCACTCGGTCCACATCGCGGGGAACTCCCCGACCTGGTAGCCCCCGGGGCCGACATCCCAGGGTTCGGCGATGAGCTTGGTGCGCCGCAGGATCGGGTCCTGCTGAATGGTGGTGAGGAAGGTTCCGAGCATGTCGACGTCATGGAAGGAGCGGGCGAGCGCGGCTGCGAGGTCAAAGCGGAAGCCGTCCACGTGCATCTCGGTCACCCAGTAGCGCAGGGAGTCCATGACCATCTGCAACACATGGGGGTTGGAGACATTGAGGGTATTGCCGCACCCGGTGTAGTCCATGTAGTGCCGGCCCTCACTGAGCCGGTAATACCCCGGATTGCAGATGCCGCGGAAGGACAGCGTGGGGCCGAACTCGTTGCCCTCGGCGGTGTGGTTGTAGACGACATCCAAGATGACTTCCAGGCCGGCGGCATGGAGGGTGCGGACCATCTCCTTGAACTCGCGTACCTGCTCACCGCGACCGCCCGCGGCTGAATAGCGTGCGTGGGGGGCAAAGAACCCAAGGGTGTTGTAGCCCCAGTAGTTGGTGAGGCCCAACTCCAGCAGATGTGTCTCGTCAACGAAATGGTGAATGGGCATCAACTCGATCGCGGTGACGCCCAGTGATGTCAAGTGAGAGATCACCGCGGGGTGTGCGAGGCCGGCGTACGTGCCGCGCAGATGCTCGGGCACGTCCGGGTGTTGCATCGAGATGCCGCGCACGTGTGTCTCGTAGATGACGGTGTCGCCCCACGGAATGCGCGGGTGGGTGTCGCCGTACCAGTCGAAGGATTCGCCCACCGCGACGCTGCGGGGCACATACGGGGCGGAGTCCTCGTCATTGCGCGTGAGGTCGTCGGTGCCCACATGCGCGAAGACGGCCGGGTCGAGCCGGAATTCACCGTCGAGGGCGCGCGCATAGGGGTCCATCAGCAGTTTCGCGGGATTCCAGCGGGCCCCATTCGCCGGGTCCCAGGGGCCGTCGACCCGAAATCCGTAGGCCTGGCCCGGGGCGAGGCCTGACACGTGCCCGTGGAAGACACCGAAGGTCTGCTCGGGCAGTCGGATTCGTCGCTCACTGTCCTGGTCGTCGAAAAGGCAGAGATCCACGGCCGACGCACCGGGCGCCCACAGCGCGATATTCGCGCCGGTGCCGTCGAGGCTCAGGCCAAGGGGGTCCCAGGTGCCGGGTCCATCAATGAGTGGCTCCATGGTCCTTCCCGAGTCGTGGTCGAGGGTCACGCTACTAGGCTGACGACACCAGGACGGGGATGTCCGTCGCGGGCGGCGCGGATGGGTCGCCCAGCCACACCGATGAGGAGAGCGCATGCCGGAGTTCGTATCGCTCGAAGTTGTCGACGCGATCGCGACGATGCGGATCGAACGCCCACCGATGAATGTCTTGTCATCGGCGGTTCAGGCGGAGATCCGGATGGCGGCCGAGGAGGTTGCCCGACGCCAGGATGTGGCGGCCGTGATCGTGTACGGCGGCCCGAAGGTCTTCGCGGCCGGTGCGGATGTCAAGGAGATGCTCGACTGGTCGCTCGCCGATGCCCTGCGTCGTACGCAGGGACTTCAGGACGCGTTCACCGCGGTCGCGTCCATTCCGCAGCCGACGATCGCCGCGGTGACAGGGTTCGCGCTCGGCGGTGGATGCGAACTCGCTCTCACCTGCGACTTCCGGGTGGCCGGGGACAACGCCAAACTGGGCCAGCCGGAAATCCTCCTCGGGATCATCCCTGGCGCCGGTGGCACCCAGCGGCTGCCGCGACTCATCGGCACCGCGCGGGCCAAGGAGATCATCTTCAGCGGCCGTTTCGTCGGAGCTGACGAAGCGCTCACCATCGGGTTGGTCGATCGGGTCGTGGCACCTGACGCGGTGTATGGCGAGGCACTCTCATGGGCTCGCACGTTGGCCCAGGGCCCCGCTCTGGCCCTACGTGCGGCCAAGGTTGCCATCGATCGCGGTATGGACGCCGATCTGGGCACCGGACTGGAGATCGAGCGCGGGCACTTCGCTGCGCTCTTCGGGACCGAGGATCAGCGGGTCGGCATGGCCACCTTCGTGGAGAAGGGGCCGGGTCAGGCGGAGTTCACCGGATCATGAGTGTGGACGAAGAACGCCTGCGCGAGGCGTGGGCCGATCCCAAGGTGGCGAACATCGTCTACCACGATTGGGAAGCGTCGACATACGACGAGAAGTGGAACATCAGCTACGACGAACGCTGCGTGTCCTACGCGCGCGATCGGTACACCCATGTCGCAGGCGATACGGGGTGGCCGTTCGACCGCATGCTTGAGATCGGCGCCGGCACCGGATTTTTCACCCACAACCTCCTTCAGGCCGGGGTGGCGCGCTCCGCTGTCGTCACCGATATCAGCCGGGGCATGGTCGATGTGGCGGTGCGCAATGGCCGCGAACTCGGCCTGGATGTTGATGGCCGTGCCGCGGACGCCGAATCGCTGCCCTTTGGCGACGCCGAGTTCGATCTGGTGATCGGTCACGCCGTTCTCCACCACATCCCGGATCTCGACCTGGCCTTCCGTGAGATATTGCGCGTTCTCAAGCCCGGTGGACGATTCGTCTTCTGCGGTGAGCCGACACAGCGTGGAGATGTGGTGGCACGCAAGCTGTCGGCACTGGCCTGGTGGAGCGCCGGACGCGTGACACGGTTGCCCGTCCTTCGCGAACGATTCGCGCGCAGCGCCGATGAGTTGGCGGCGTCATCCGCCGAGGCGCACCTGGAGGCAATCGTCGACCTGCACACCTTCGACCCCGACCGCCTCGCGGCTTTGGCGATGCGCGCGGGTGCCATCGAGGTGAGCACGGCGACGGAGGAGCTCACCGCCTCCTGGTTCGGCTGGCCGATACGCACCATTGAGGCCGCGGTCAAGCCGGGCTCGCTGGGATGGAACTGGGCGATCTTCGCCTATCGCACCTGGTTAGCCCTTGACGCGGCGGACCGCCATTTCTTCGCTCACTGGGTTCCCGACGAGTTCTTCTACAACGTCAGTGTCACGGGGGTTCGGCCCTGAGCGAAGATCCACGGCAGGCCCGCTTCCTCACCCGCGCGTCACTGCGCTGGGTGTGGCGACATCGCGCCTGGTCATGGTGGTACCTCGTGCGTTACTGGCGGTTCCTTGTGTTCCGCATCCGCAATCCGCACATCATCACTGAAGGCTTCGTGTTCCTCGGTCGCCGCGTGGAGGTGCAAGCGCGCCGCGGTTACGGCCGGTTGATCCTCGGTCGTTGGGTGCACCTCGGTGATGAGAATCGCATCCGCTGCCACGAGGGAACGATGCGCATTGGCGACAAGTGCGTCTTCGGTCGCGACAACACGGTCAACGGCTTCCTCGACATTGAGTTCGGTGAGGGGACCATCGTGGCGGACTGGGTCTACATCTGCGATTTCGACCATGTCACCGACGACATTCATGTGCCGATCAAGGACCAGGGCATCCTCAAGTCCCCGGTCCGAATCGGATCGGACGTGTGGATCGGCGCCAAGGCCAGCGTTCTGCGCGGCACGCGTATCGGCCACGGCAGCGTCGTGGCCGCACATGCGGTGGTGCGCGGTGAGGTCCCGCCGTATTCCATCGTGGGGGGCATTCCCGCGCGTGTCCTCAAGGATCGTCGCGAGGTGTACGCCGCCGAGGAGCAGCGGCGCATTGACGTGGCGGATATCGCGCGCAAGACGGCCGTCGCGGCCGAGGGAAATGCTCACAGCGAGCCGGAGCGTCCCGGTCCTATGCGCGCAGGAGGTTGACCCCGCGGGGCGGGATCCACACTGGTGGCGCTGTCGTGCGGCCGTGGTGTGCGCGCGCCTCCTCGTAGGTGTCTCGCGTCTGCCCGGCGAGCAATTCCCATCTGTACGACGATTCCAGTCGATCGCGTGCCGTGCGTGCCATGGCGGCTGAGGCGTCCGCATCGTTGATTGCCTCCGTGGCCGCCCGCGCGAGGTCGGCCACGTCTCCGGGCACGAAGACTCGGCCGGTCACGCCGTCCTCGACGAACTCGGCGAGCCCACCGGTGCGGGCGACGACAAGGGGCGCTCCCAGCGCGGCTCCTTCCAGTGCGACGAGCCCGAACGGTTCGTAGATGCTGGGAATGACGAGGGCATCAGCGGCCGCGATGAGGGCGTGCAATTCGTGCTCGGGGAGCCAACCGGTGAATTCGATGATGTTGGCGACGCGGCGCTCGCGCGCAAGACGTTGGAGATCCTCGCTCGCCCCTCCACGGCCCGCGATGACCACGCGCAGGCCAGGGAGTCGCCGCCGCAATCGAGGGAGCGCATCAATGAGCGTGTGGGCACCCTTCTCCCACTCGAGTCGACCGACGAAGACCAGGAGCGGCCCGGCGGCACCGAAGCGATCGCGTACCGCCGCCACTGCCGAACGTGAGGCACGCCAGCGATCAAGATCAATGCCGTTGGCGATGACGTGGACACGGCGGGGCTCGAGTGCGCCCTCGGCGAAGAGCTTCTCGACCTCGGCGTACATGTGCTGCGAACAGACAATGATCCGGTCCGACTCATGGACAAGCCAGTGCTCGACGGAATGAATCGCCTCGGACAGGGGGCCTGGTAGCCACCCCTGGTGCCGACCCGCCTCCGTCGCATGCATGGTGGACACCAGGGCGGCGCTTGGGAAGTGTGTGCGGAGCGCTACGGCGGCGTGAGCAACGATCCAATCGTGGGCGTGTACGACATCGGGTTCGTCTTCCAACACGAGTCCGGCGCGGATCATGGCGGACTCCAGTGCCATAACCCAGGCGAGCAGGTGCTCTTCATCGAAGGGCAACGCTGGCGGGTCATGAGGTACGCGAATCACGCGAACACCGTTGATGAATGCATCGGATGACTCGCCGGGCGACAGCTGGGTGATGACGGTGACCGCGTCCCCGCGTGCGGCCTGCGCCTCAGCAAGGGCATGCACGTGACGACCGAGCCCGCCGTAGACGAGCGGTGGGTATTCCCACGACAGGTGAAGCACGCGCACGCGACGAGCATAGGGCGCGCGCGGCCGTTACCAGCGCTCGGCGAATCCGTCGCGTGTCATGAACCGGCGGGCATCAATCAGCCCAAAGGGATGATCGACGGCGAATGCACGATGTGCGCGGTCCTCAGCGACTTGGGCATCCGCGCGCATGAGAGCGGTCACGATGCTTTGAGCGCGCTCCGCGTGATCGTGAAATCGTCGCCGCGCATAGTCGGCTGCTGAATCGTGACTGACCATGAAGGCCCAGTCTGATGACAGAGCCAGCAGCAGTTCGCGTACGAGTTGATCGTGCGTTGTTGAGCGAGAGTTTCGCGGGTGCGTCGTGCGGAGGGCGGCAAGAACTTCCTTTGTCAAGCCCTGTTGGCGGTCGGCGATCTCGTGCGGATCTGTCCAGATGTGCCAGTCCTTGTGCAGTCCCCAAGAGCCGGGTTGAGGGAACACCGCCCCCGCGGTCTCGCGGGCGGCCTGCTGCATGGTGACGACCTCGATCCCCGCCTCGGGCATCGCGCGCAGGACGCGTTCGAGCCAGTCCGGTCCTTCATGCCACCAATGCCCGAAGAGTTCGGTGTCGAAGGCAGCGACGACGAGTGGGGACGACTGCCCATCGGATAGATCAAGAAGTCGGCGCCGTACGACGTCGACGAAGTCGGTGGCATCGCGCGCGACCGAGTCGGCGGCGCGCCCCGCGTCGTAGGGAGCTTTGTCGCCGGGTTCGACCGTGTGGCCCGTCACTCGCGCGGTGCGGAACCCCCATTCGTGATCAAACGTGTGGAAGTCGCGGTACCAGCGATCACCGGGATAGCCGCGGCGCGGCGACCAGACCCGGTAGGTGACCTCGAGGTCGCGGCCCACGACGGCGACGTCGCTCTCTCCGAGTCGCCACGCGTGATGGGTGTCGGCCCCCGCGCCGAGCAGGCTGGGGCCGTCCAGCATGAGGTGGGTGACGCCTGCCTGAGCGAAGATCGACTCGAGTCCCGGTGCGTAGGCGCATTCGGGTGTCCACATCCCTGTCGGCCTGGTACCGAGGCGGACCGCGGTGTCGTCCATGCCTGCCGTGAGGGTGGCGCGTGCCAACGCATCGGGGAGCAGGGGAGTGAAGGAGTGTGTCAGCGGACCGCTCAACAACTCGACGACACCGGCATCGACGAGGGGACGGAGGGCCGCGGACCCGCCACTGGCCCAGTCACGTTCGAACAATTCGAGTGCCCACGTTGCTTCGGCGAACTCGCGCCGCCCTGCGGTGCGGCGATCCGACTCGGCAGCGTTCGCCATGCCGGACGCCCGCGTCTGCCAATGCGCGAGCCATCGTCGCTGCTCCGCGATGACGTGCGGGTCGTCCCATTGGGCCGCCAGGACGGGGGTGACGCCCAGGGTGAGAACGTCGCGCATGCCCTCATTGCCGAGGCGGGTGAGAACGTCGAGAACCCGCAGGTACGACGTTCCCCATGCCTGGTGAAGCCACTCTTCCCCCACCGGCCAGGTGCCGTGGTGGGTGAGCCACGGCAGGTGCGTATGCAGGACAAGGGCAAACCGGCCGACGCGTTGCGTACGGGCCCCGACGGTGCTCACGCGACGCCTTGGGCCACGAGGTCCTGGGCGGTCTGGACCTCGCCCGAGAACTCGAAGTCGGCGGCTGTCACGGAGGACACCATGTCACCCAGTTCGACGCTCCACTCCCCGGTGGTCATCGCGGTCACCTGGGCCGCGACCAAGGACCCGTGTGTGGATTCCCATTCCTGGAGGCGGGGACCATGGTGGAGACCGAAGACGCCGATGTCTGCGAAACCGGCCTGCTTCAGCAGGCTTCGTACCTGTTCGGCGTCGAACTCCTCCACGTGGAATGGATTCGCGGGCTTCTCCCCCCTGCCCAGTCCGGGGGAGAAGGTGAGTCGATTGGGAGTGGTCAGCAGCAGGCGGCCACCCGCACGCAGAATGCGTCGTGCCTCCGCAAGGAAGCCGAGTGGATTCCAGATGTGCTCGAGGACCTGGAGCGTGACCACCGCGTCCACGCTCTCATCGGCTATCGGCAGGGCAGCCAGGTTCGCGGTGACGGGTGCGATGGTCGGATAGTGCGCGCGCATGTGAGCGCAGGTGGCCCTGTCGTAGTCCACGGCGAGCCTCAGTCGTCCGGGCAGCAGGGAGGGGCCGTAGCCTTCGCCGGCGCCCGCATCCACGACCACGCCGTGGGACGAGAGTCGCTGGGCGCTCCAGTGATACGCCACGAGATGGCGAGCAAACCAGTACTCCTCGTGCGGCAGTCCCGGTGCTGTGCGCTCGCCGGTGGCGGGGAGACCGTCCAGCCCATGTTCGAGGGGAACACCGTCACGGGACACGGGGCTAGGGTGCCGCGTGTTGGGGTTGTTCGTCCATCGGCGCCACCCGCGTGGCCACGGTGACGGCCCAGCGGCGATCCTCGACGCGACAGCCTAAATACTGGCGAGTAACATAGCCGCGAGCGCCTCAAATCGGGGTCGCCGGCTGCCAAGGAGTACGCGTGAAGATCGCCGTATGCGTGAAGCAGGTGCCCGACACCTGGGCCGAGAAGAAGCTCAAGTCTGACGACTCGACGCTCGATCGCGAATCTGCCGAGGGAGTGCTGAACGAGCTTGATGAGTACGCCGTCGAGGAGGCCCTTCGCCTGATCGAGGCCCACGGTGGCGAGGTCGTCGTCGTGTCGATGGGCCCGGAGCGGGCCGGTGAGACGGTCCGCAAGGCGCTCAGCATGGGTGCCGACGCGGGGATTCACGTGGTCGACGACAACCTGCGCGGCTCTGATGCTCTCGCCACGTCGGCAGTGCTCGCCAAGGCACTTGAGGGACGCGGCTTCGACCTCATCATCTTCGGCTCGGAGTCCACCGACGCTCGCATGAGCGTTGTGCCGGCGATGGTGGCCGAGCGGCTCGGAATCCCGCAGGTCACCTTCAGCCAAAAGGTCGAGGTGGAGGGATCTACGGTGCGCGCCGAGCGAGTGACCGAGTACGGATTCGACACCGTGGAGGCCGCACTGCCGGCCGTCGTCTCCGTGGTTGAGAAGATCAACGAGCCGCGATACCCGTCTTTCAAGGGCATCATGGCGGCGAAGAAGAAGCCCGTCGAGACACTTGCCCTCGCTGAACTCGGCATTGAGCCGACCGCGGTGGGCCTCGCGGGTGCGTGGACCGCGGTCGCCGACTTCGCTGAGCGCCCCCCGAAGGCCGCTGGCACCATCGTCACTGATGAAGGTGAGGGCGGTGCGCGCATCGCCGACTACCTCGTCGAGCAGAAGTTCATCTAGGAGGGCTGGGACATGGCAGAGATTCTGGTTGTTGTGGACCACGCCGAGGGCGCGGTCAAGAAAGTCACGCTCGAGCTGCTGACACTCGCGCGTTCGCTCGGTGAGCCGTCGGCGGTGTGGCTCGGGTCCGGTGCAAGCGCTGATGCCCTCGCATCCCTGGCGGAATACGGTGCCCAGACGGTGTACGTCGCCGAGGGCAGTGACCTCGACGAGTTCGTCGTCGCTCCCAAGACAGAGGTCCTGGCCCAACTCGTGGCAGAGAAGTCACCGGCCGCAGTGCTGTTGGCCTCTTCGGCCGAGGGCAAGGAGATTGCCGGACGGCTGGCGGTCAAGACGAACTCCGGTGTCATCACTGATGCCGTAGCCGTCGAGCCGGACTTCACCGCGACCCAGAGTGTGTTCGGCGGCGCTGTCGTCGTGCACTCCCGTGTCAACACAGGTACGCCGATCATTACGGTACGGCCGAACTCGACCGCGCCCGAGCCCGCGGCCGCAGCCGGTGCTCGCGTCGATGTTGCTATCAACGTCTCGGATGCCGCCAAGGGTGCCAAGGTCACCGGCCGCACGGTTGCGCAGAAGGGTGGTCGCCCGGAACTCAGCGAGGCCGCCATCGTGGTATCCGGCGGTCGCGGCGTGGGCGGGGCGGAGGGTTTCGACGTGGTCGAGGCGCTCGCCGATTCACTCGGTGCCGCCGTGGGTGCTTCTCGCGCGGCAACCGACGCTGGCTGGTACCCGCACCAGTTCCAGGTTGGCCAGACCGGCAAGACCGTGTCACCGCAGCTCTACATTGCCAATGGCATCAGCGGTGCGATCCAGCATCGTGCCGGAATGCAGACCTCCAAGACGATCGTGGTGGTCAACAAGGATCCCGAGGCGCCGATCTTCGAGCTCGCGGACTTCGGTGTCGTCGGCGATTTGTTCGCCGTCGTGCCGCAACTGACCGATGAGATCGGGAAGCGCCGCGGCTGACGCACCAGAGGTAGGCTCCTGCGCGTGACCGACCGCCGCGTGTACCTCGATCACGCCGCGACCACACGCCTGCTGCCCGCCGCGGCCCGAGCGTGGGCCGCGGCGGCGGCGCAGGTGGGCAATCCCAGTTCACTGCACACGTCCGGGCGCCGGGCCCGGCGGCTCGTGGAGGAGTCCCGGGAGTCCATCGCCGACGATCTCGGCGTACGACCGAGCGAGGTTGTCTTCACCTCGGGTGGGACCGAGGCGGACAACCTGGCCGTGAAGGGATTCGCCTGGTTGGGCGATCCCCTCGGCCGGCAGGGATCACGTCGGCGGATCCTCGCCTCACCCATCGAACACCACGCGGTGCTCGACGCGGTGCTGTGGCTGCAAGAGCAAGGTCAACCCGTCGAGTGGATTCCCGTCGATGCGCTCGGCCGCGTTGATCTTGATTATCTGCAGCAGCACCTGGACTCCGACGTAGCCCTCTGCACGGTCATGTGGGCGAACAACGAGGTGGGGACGGTTCAGCCCGTCGCCGACATCGCCGCAGCCTGTCGTGAAGCGGGCGTGCCCTTCCATTCGGATGCCGTTCAGGCACTCGGTGCGCTGCCGCTCGATCTCACACTGCCCGGCCTCACGTCGGTTGCGCTGAGTGGCCACAAGATTGGCGCTCCGGTGGGCGTGGGTGCGCTCATCCTGGACCGCGATGCGGCGTTGGTGCCCCTCCAGCACGGCGGAGGTCAGGAGCGCGAGGTGCGTTCGGGCACGGTCGACGCTGCCTCCATTGCCGCCTTCGCCGTCGCAGTCCACGAAGCGGTCACCGAGCAGGTGGTGAGCGCGGCTCACATGGCGATGCTGCGCGACCGACTCATCGAGGGCATCACGGGCCTGGCCCCCGACGCGGTCGTCAATGGTGACCTTGTCGATCGGCTGCCCGGCAATGTGCACGTGACCTTCCCGGGCTGCGAAGGCGACGCACTGCTCATGTTGCTCGATGCCGCCGGAGTGGAATGCTCCACCGGCTCGGCATGCACGTCGGGCATCCCGGAGCCCTCCCATGTGTTGATTGCCATGGGGGTGGATCCCCGAACCGCCCGTGGTTCCTTGCGATTCAGCCTCTCGCGCAACAGCACTGATGCGGATGTCGATCGTGTCCTCGAGGTGTTGCCCGCGGTTCTTGATCGCGCGGCTCGTGCGTCGAGCCCGCGACTGCGATCGAGGGTGTGACGTGAGAGTCATCGCCGCACTGTCCGGCGGGGTCGACTCCGCTGTCGCTGCTGCGCGCGCCATCGACGCTGGACATGAGGTCGTGGGCGTACATCTGGCGCTGGCGCGTGTGCCCGGTGCCGGCACTGGATCGCGCGGCTGCTGCTCCCCGGCGGACGCACGCGACGCTCGGCGTGTCGCCGACGTTCTCGATATTCCCTACTACGTGTGGGACGTGAGCGAGGAGTTCAGTGCGGAGGTGATCGACGACTTCGTGGCGGAGTACGACCAAGGACACACACCGCATCCATGTTTGCGGTGCAACGAGTCCATCAAGTTCTCCGTCGTCCTTGAGCGAGCCCGAGCACTCGGATTCGACGCGGTCTGCACGGGGCACTACGCCCGCCTGGTCGAAGGGCCGGAGGGCCGGGAACTGCACCGCGCCTTCGACGCCGCGAAGGATCAGTCTCCGGTCTTATCGGTCCTCGACGCCGACCAACTTGCCGGCGCACTGTTTCCGCTGGGGGAGTCCACGAAGGGTGAGGTGCGCGCGGAGGCGGCTGCGCGCGGCTTGCGCGTCGCGGACAAGCCCGACAGCCACGACATCTGCTTCATCCCGGACGGCGATACGCGCGGATTCCTGCAGCAGCGGCTCGGGGATCGCCCCGGCGATCTTGTTGATGTCGCGACCGGTGAAGTCGTCGGCCAGCACGAGGGCACCTACGGATTCACGATCGGGCAGCGGCGTGGACTTGATCTGCGCGTGCCCACCGAGGCGGGCGACCGTCGTTACGTCGTCGACATCGATGCCGCGTCCCATCGCGTTTACATCGGTGCACACGAGCTGCTCGCCGTACGACGGATTGACGCCGAACGGCCCCGCTGGTGCGGTCCGCCGCCCACCGAGGACCTCCTTGGTCAGATTCAGTTCCGCGCGCATGCCGCCCCTGTGGATGCCCGCGTCGTCGTTGACGGGGATCGCGTGTCGGCACACCTCGCCGAAGCCGTGCACGGTGTCGCACTGGGTCAGGCGCTGGTGATGTACGCCGGGAGTCGGGTCGTCGGCTCCGCCACCATCAGTGGCAGGGCGGGTTGATAGCGCCTAGTGCAGCCACCGGGATCGGTAGCCTCCCCGGCACCGATTCGCACGAGTGGTCCCGCACGATCGCCGGTGAACTGCCGGAGTTGCCGCATGTTCCCGAGTTGCCGTCCCGCGGTCCCGGTGCCGACATGGTGGGCCGGACGATGTCGCTGCTCGCGGAGGTGGCGCCGGATCTTGCCGTCGAGACGACACCGACCGGCTGGCGATTCGCCGATGCGCCCGGACGGGTCATGGCCCGAGCCCGGTCCTGGCTTGGCGAGGATCTCGACGGCATCGAGCAGGCGCTGGCTGGGCGCGGGATAGCGCTCAAGGAGCAACTGGTCGGCCCCTGGACCCTCGCGGCGGCCATCGAAATGCGCAACGGCGAGCGGGCAGTGCGCGATGTGGGTGCCTGCCGTGACATCGCCGAAGCGCTTGCCGAGGCAACACTGAGGCACCTCGCGGAGATCGCACGTCGGCTTCCCGACATTGAACTCGTCCTCCAACTTGATGAGCCATCCCTCCCGTCTGTGCTGGCCGGAGGTGTGACGACGGCGAGTGGCCTAGCGACGTATCGCTCGGTCGACGTCGGCCGGGCGGAGTCGCACCTGGGCTGGGTGCTATCCGCGGCGACGAGCGTTGGCGCCCTCGCCGGGGTGCACTGCTGCCATCCACGTGTGCCGGTCGACCTCTTCCGCAAGTCGGGGGCTCGGATGCTGTCGGTGGATCCCGCCGTCCTGGAAGGAGCGCAGGAGGAGCCGCTGGGTGCGGCGCTGGAGGATGGCGTACTCCTCATGCTGGGATATGCCCCGGCCGTGCCGCGGCCGGTCTCCGGCCCGCAGGTTGTTGCCGAGAATGTCGCCGGGCGCGCGCTCGAGCAATTCTCCCGGTGGGGCATACCCGCGGACGTGGCTACTCGCCATGTGGCCCTCGCACCGGCCTGTGGACTGGCCGGTGCTGACCCAGCGTGGGTGCGGACGGTCTACACCGCCTTAGGAATCGCCGGGCGTCTGGTGCGCGATGATGCACCCGTGGAGGACGAAGGATGAGCGTCCCGGAGGAAGCCCGAGCGCGCTGGGCCGAACTCGTCGATGCCATCAACGAGGCGCGCGAGCGCTATTACCAGCGTGATGCGCCCACGATCTCCGACGAGGAGTACGACGCGGACTACCGGGAGTTGGTGGAACTCGAGTCGGCACATCCGGAACTTGCATCGGGGGAGTCACCGACGCAAACGGTCGGTGGCTCGCGTGCCGAAATGTTTGAACCGGTCGAACATCTCATGCGGATGTACAGCCTGGACAACGCCTTCAGCATTGACGAAGTTCAGGCCTGGGCTGCCCGCGTCGACCGAAGTGTCGACGAACAACCCGCGCTGCTGTGCGAACTCAAGGTGGATGGTCTCGCCGTCGACCTCGTCTACGTCGATGGCCGGCTGCGCACCGTGGCCACGCGTGGCGATGGCACGGTGGGGGAGGACGTCACCTACAACGCGTCGTTCATCCCGGGAATCCCCAAGTCATTGCGTGGGGCCCCCGCACTTCTCGAGGTCCGCGGCGAGATCTATTTCCCCCTGGATGAATTCGAGAGCGTCAACGACGAGCAACTGGCGCTCGGCCGATCGCCTTTCGCGAATCCTCGCAATGCGGCGGCAGGCAGTCTGCGCCAGCGCATTGATCGACGTCAGGAGGACCTCGCCGAAGTCGAGGCGCGCTCGAAAGGCACCGAACGACAGGGTGCCCGCATCGATCGTCTTCGAGCCGAACTCACGGTGGCGGAGTCGAGGCTCAGCTCGCTGCGCCTCGTTGTCCACGGCATCGGTGCGCACGAAGGGTCGGGTGTCGCCTTCTCGACACTCAGCGGCGCGTACGACGTGCTCGCTGACCTGGGCCTGCCCACGAGCGATCGACGACGCCTCGTGCCGGACCTCGCGGGGGTCGAGGACTACATCGCCTACTACGGCGAGCACCGTCATGACGTGGAGCACGAGATCGACGGCGTCGTCATCAAGGTGGACGACCTCGCTATCCAGGATCGCCTTGGTGCGACGTCACGGGCGCCGCGATGGGCGATTGCCTACAAGTACCCGCCCGAGGTGGTGCGTACGCGGCTGCGCAATATCCAGGTCAACGTTGGGCGCACGGGTCGGGTGACGCCGTTCGCGGTGATGGAACCCGCCAAGGTGGCGGGATCGACCGTGTCGATGGCGACGTTGCACAACGCCGATGAGGTGAAGCGCAAAGGTGTGCTCATCGGTGACATGGTTTTCCTGCGCAAAGCCGGTGATGTGATTCCCGAAGTCCTCGGCCCGGTGATCGAGGTTCGCGATGGCACCGAACGCGAATTCGTCATGCCCACCGCATGTCCGGAGTGCGGCACCGCGCTTGCGCCGGAAAAGGAAGGCGACGTCGATATCCGCTGCCCGAACACCCGGGCGTGTCCGGCGCAGCTGCGCGAGCGCCTCTTCCACGTCGCGTCACGGGGGGCGATGGACATCGAGGGGCTCGGATGGAAGGCGGCCATCGCCCTGCTCGATTGCGGACTCGTCCACGACGAGGGCGACCTCTTTGCCCTCACCGCTGAGGATCTCCTGCGCTGTCCATTTTTCACCCGCGAGGCGGGCAAGGGTGAGAGCGGACCGCAATTGACGGAGAACGCACGGGGGATGCTCGCGCAGATCGAGGCGGCCAAGGACCGTCCGCTGTGGCGAGCACTGGTGGCCTTGTCGATCCGACATGTGGGTCCGACCGCGGCGCAGGCGCTGGCCCGTGAGTTCGGCAGCCTTGATGTCATCGCCGAGGCGACACCGGAGCAATTGGAGGCGGTCGACGGTGTCGGAGGTGTCATTGCCGAAGCACTGCATGAGTGGTTCGCCGAGTCCTGGCATCGCGAGGTTGTCGACAAGTGGCGTGCGGCTGGCGTGCGCCTCGCAGACGAACGCAGCATCCCCGGTCCGGGCACCCTCGAGGGTGTGACCGTGGTCATCACGGGCAGCCTCGAGGGATTCACCCGCGATGAAGCAACGGCCGCTGTGGTCGAGCGGGGCGGCAAGGTGGCCGGATCGGTGTCGAAGAAGACGACGTTCCTCGTGGCGGCAGGGGAGTCCGGCTCGAGCAAGTACGAGAAGGCAGTCGCCCTCGGCGTACCGATCCTCGGCGTGGAGGGCTTCCGCGTGCTCCTCGACGACGGCCCTGACGCCGCCCGCGCCAACGCCGCGGACTGACCCCACTCGCGGAAGGAGTGGGTGGGAAGCACCGGCTGAGCGCTGCCGGACGGCGCTTCCTAGACTGGCCGGCATGTCCGCGATCACCCGCGGGGAGGTCGCCCACCTCGCCCGCCTTGCCCGCCTCGCCCTAGAGGAGTCCGAGCTCGATCACTACGCCGAGCAACTCGACGTCATCCTCACCTCGGTGGCTCGGGTTTCGGAGGTCGCGGCCGACGACATCCCGCCGACGTCCCACCCCCTGCCGCTGGTCAACGTCATGCGTGAGGACGTGGCCCGACCGGGCCTGACCCGCGAAGCCGCCCTGGCCGCAGCCCCGGCTGTCGAGGACGATCGCTTCCGCGTCCCGCGAATTCTTGATGGGGACGACGAATGAGCAGCGCGATGGAGTCCGACCTGATCCACCAGAGCGCGGCCACGCTGGCCCAGGCCATCGCTGAGGGCGAGGTGAGCTCGCGCGAGGTGACCCAGGCACACCTTGACCGCATCGCGGCCGTCGACGATCGCGTCCATGCCTTCCTGTACGTCGATACCGAAGGCGCCCTCGCGGCTGCCGAGGCTGTCGATTCTCGTCGGGCTGCGGGTGAGGAACTCGGCCCACTCGCGGGCGTCCCCCTGGCGCTCAAGGATGTCCTCGCGATGAAGGGTGTCCCGACCACATGCGGTTCGCGGATCCTCGAGGGCTGGCGACCACCGTACGACGCCACCGTTGTTGAGCGGCTGCGTGCCGCCGACGTCGTCATCCTTGGCAAGACCAACATGGATGAGTTCGCCATGGGCTCCTCCACCGAGCACTCGGCCTACGGACCCACGCACAACCCGTGGGATCTTGACCGGATCCCCGGCGGCTCCGGTGGCGGTTCCGCCGCGGCCGTTGCCGCCTTTGAGGCGCCGCTCGCCATCGGCACTGACACCGGCGGCTCCATCCGCCAGCCCGCCGCGGTCACCGGCACGGTGGGTGTCAAGCCCACCTACGGCGGTGTCTCGCGCTTCGGTCTCGTCGCTCTTGCCTCCAGTCTTGATCAGGCCGGACCGTGCACGCGGACGGTCATGGATGCGGCCCTGCTCCACGCGGCCATTGGCGGTCACGACCCGCGTGATTCCACCTCGATTCCGGATGCGATGCCCGACGTCGTCGCGGCGGCCCAGCAGGCGGACGTTCGCGGCATGCGCATTGGCCTGGTCCGCGAACTCTCCGGTGAGGGCTACCAGGCCGGAGTGGAGCAACGCTTCCGCGAGGCCGTGCAGGTCCTCGAGCACCTCGGTGCCGAGGTGGTCGAGGTGTCCTGCCCGATCTTCGACTATGCCCTCGGCGCGTACTACCTCATCCTGCCGAGTGAGTGCTCGTCCAACCTCGCGCGATTCGACGGCATGCGCTACGGACTGCGCGTGGGCGATGACGGCGAGCGATCGGTGGAAGAGGTGATGTCGCTGACCCGTGAGGCCGGCTTTGGCGCCGAGGTCAAGAGGCGCATCATGCTCGGCACCTACGCCCTGTCCAGCGGCTACTACGACGCCTACTACGGCCAGGCCCAGAAGGTCCGCACCCTCATCCAGCGCGACTTCGACGCCGCCTTCGCGCAGTGCGACGTCCTCGTCTCGCCGACGGCGCCGACGACGGCCTTCAAACTGGGGGAGAAGGTGGACGATCCGCTCGCGATGTATCTCAACGATGTCGCGACGATCCCGGTGAACCTCGCCGGCAACTGCGCGATGTCGCTCCCGGTCGGACTCGCTCCGGAGGATTCGCTGCCGGTCGGCCTGCAGATCATGGCCCCGGCGATGGCCGACGATCGCCTCTATCGCGTGGGATCAGCCCTCGAAGGGGCGCTGCAGGATCGCTGGGGACACCTGCTCATCGAGGAGGCACCGGCGCTATGACCGAACCCATGCCTTACGCCGAGGCCGTGGCGGAGTTCGAACCCGTCATCGGGCTCGAGGTTCACGTCGAACTCGGCACCGAATCCAAGATGTTTTGCTCGTGCCCCACGGCGTTCGGCGCCGAGCCGAACACCCAGGTATGCCCGGTGTGCCTCGGCCTGCCCGGTTCAATGCCGGTGATGAACGGCGCTGCGATCGAATCCATCATCCGCATGGGTCTGGCGCTCAATTGCTCGGTCGTCGACTGGTGTCGGATGGCACGCAAGAACTACTTCTATCCCGATATGCCGAAGGACTACCAGGTCAGTCAATACGACGAGCCGATCTGCGTCGACGGCTACCTCGACGTCACCGTGACGACCGATGACGGTCCGCGGGTCTTCCGTGTCGAGATTGAGCGCGTTCACATGGAGGAGGACACCGGCAAGCTCACCCACGCCGGTGGTGCCACGGGTCGCATTCACGGCGCGGACTACTCGCTCGTCGATTACAACCGAGCGGGTATTCCGCTCGTCGAGATCGTGACTAAGCCGGTGACCGGCACCGGTGCGCTTGCACCGGAGGTCGCCCGCGCCTACGTCACCGAGTTGCGCGACATCATGCGTGGCCTCGGCGTCTCCGACGTCAAGATGGAGGAGGGTTCGTTGCGCTGCGACGCCAACGTTTCCCTCAACCGCCCCGGCGACGAATGGGGCACGCGCTCCGAGACCAAGAACGTCAACTCCCTGCGTTCGGTCGAGCGCGCCGTGCGTTCAGAGATCGAGCGCCAGGCAGGTGTGCTGGCCGCGGGCGGGCGCGTCGTCCAGGAGACCCGCCACTTTCATGAGGACACCGGTCAAACCACGCCGGGTCGATCCAAGGAGCAAGCCGAGGACTACCGCTACTTCCCCGAGCCCGATCTCGTCCCAATCGCTCCTGATCCGGCCTGGGTTGAGCAGTTGCGCGCGGCACTGCCGGAGCAGCCGTCGGTCCATCGCGCGCGCCTCGCCGAGCAATGGGGCATCGGCGATTTCGAGATGGCCACGCTGGTCAACGCCGGGGTGCTCGGCCTTGTCGAGGAGACGGTGGCGGCCGGAGTTGCGCCCGATGCCGCTCGCAAGTGGTGGGCCGGTGAACTCACACGCGTGGCCAACGAGCGTGAGGTGGAGCCGGGGGAGTTGGGCGTCACGCCGGCGGACATTGGTCGCGTGGAGGAACTCATCGCGACCGGATCGCTCAACGACAAGCTCGCGCGTCAGGTCTTCGAAGGAATCATGGCCGGGGAAGGCTCCGCGGATGAGGTCGTCGCTGCACGCGGACTCGCCGTGGTGTCCGACGACGGTGCGCTGCTCGCCGCCATCGATGAGGCCCTCGCCGCCCAGCCGGATGTGGCCGAGAAGATCAAGGGCGGCAAGGTGCAGGCCGCCGGCGCCATCGTCGGCGCGGTGATGAAGGCCACACGCGGACAGGCCGACGCCGGCAAGGTGCGCGACCTGCTGCTTGAGCGACTCGGGGTTACGGAGTAGGTCGCTGTGATTCGCCGCATGGCCATCGCCACGTTTGCCACCCTCACGCTGGCGGCTTGCGGTGGAGGGGCCAGCGTCCCTGAGGCGGTGTACGTCGACCCGGTGCGCGCTGCCCCCACAGTGTCGGCGGCGTCGACATGGGTGGAGGGTCTGCAATCACCCTGGTCGATCCTGCCCAATGCAGACACGGCGCTGGTGAGTGAGCGGGACTCCGGTCGGATCGTGCGGGTGGACGCCGACGGTTCGGTCTCGACCGTGACGACGATCGATGGGGTCGTCCACGAAGGCGAGAGTGGACTGCTCGGACTCGCTGTGCCGCCGTCGGGCGGCGAGCTGTACGCCTACTACACGTCGGACACGGACAACCGCGTTGTGCGCATGCCGTGGGACGGACAGACCCTCGGTGCCCCGGTGGACGTCGTGACCGGGATCGACAAGAACACCTTCCATGACGGGGGTGGCCTGGCCTTCGGCCCGGACGGCATGCTCTACATCGCCACCGGCGACGCGGGGGCACCTGAGCTCTCGCAGGACATGGCCAGCCTTAACGGCAAGATCCTGCGCGTGACTCCGAACGGCGGCATACCCGCAGACAATCCGTTCCCCGACTCACCGATCTACAGCCTCGGCCACCGCAACGTGCAGGGCCTCGCCTTCGATGGGAGCGGACAACTGTGGGCGACGGAGTTCGGTACGTCGGAGGCGGATGAGCTGAACCGCATCGTGGCCGGTGGCAACTACGGGTGGCCGATGCACGAGGGCACGGCTGGTGCCGAGGACTTCATCGACCCGGCGGCGCAGTGGTCGCCGACTTCCCTGGCCTCACCGAGCGGCCTGGCGATCCTTGATGATGTGGCCTATGTCGCCTCCCTACGCGGCCAGGTCGTGTGGCAGGTCCCCCTTGTTGGCGACGCGGCCGCGGAGCCGATCGCACTGAATCTCGGCGACCTCGGCCGTCTGCGGGCCATCACCGTCGATGGGCCAGGGCGACTCCTGCTGGCGACGAGCAATACCGATGGCCGTGGCGACGTGCGCAACGGCGATGACCGCATCATCGTGCTGGAGGTCGAATGACGACTCAAATCCTCGTTGAGGACTACATCGCTGTATCAATCGACGGCGACGATGTGGCCTCGTACGTCGATGTCCCCTTGGGAGACGTGAGCGCCGTCCGCTTCTATGTCCCGCCGTACATGGGCACACCCGCGGGCTTCGAGGTCATGGCTCACATGCCCGCGCTCGAGGTCTGCCAGTTGCCTACCGCCGGATTCGAGCACGCCCTCGCGCACGTCCCCGATGGCGTCACCGTGTGCAATGCGGCCGGGGTCCACGACGCCAGCACGTCCGAACTCGCCGTCGGTCTCATCCTCACGAGCCTGCGCGAACTTGACACCTTCGCCCGGGCAATGCCGACGGGCGAGTGGCGGGTTGGTGATGGCGTCTCCCTCGCTGACCGCTCGGTCCTCGTCGTGGGGGCGGGGGGCATCGGTAGGGCGTTGCGTCGCCGGCTCGAGCCGTTCGAATGTGAGGTCACCCTCGTGGGGCGAACGGCCCGAGACGGCGTGCGGGGGATGGCGGAGATTGACGCACTGCTGCCAAACGCCGACATCGTCGTACTCGCGGTGCCCCTCAACGAGTCCACGCGCGGGTTGGTGGACGCCACCTTCCTCGCTCGGATGCGCGATGGTGCGCTCCTGGTCAACGTCGCCCGGGGTGGCGTCGTCGTGACCGATGACCTCGTCGCGGAGGTCGGACCCGGTCGCCTGCGTGCCGCGTTGGATGTCACGGACCCCGAGCCGCTCCCTCCTGATCACCCACTCTGGCGCCTGCCGGGGGTCTTCATCGCGCCACATGTTGGGGGTGACTCGACGGCATTCATTCCGCGTATTCGTTCGTTGGTCGCCGATCAGGTCGGTCGCTGGCGGAGGGGCGAGGCGCTGCGCAACGTGGTGGCCTAGGCTTCCTCGTATGGCCGACATCAAGCCCCGTAGTCGCGACGTCACCGATGGTCTCGAGCGCGCCGCCGCTCGCGGCATGCTCCGTGCGGTTGGTATGGGCGATGAGGACTTCGCCAAGCCACAGATCGGCATCGCGTCGTCCTGGAACGAGATCACCCCGTGCAATCTCTCCCTCGAACGATTAGCGCGTTCAGCCAAGGAGGGTGTGCACGCGGCCGGGGGCTACCCGCTGCAATTCGGCACCATCTCGGTGTCCGATGGCATCTCCATGGGTCATGAGGGCATGCACTTCTCGCTCGTGAGCCGCGAGATCATCGCTGACTCGGTCGAGGCCGTCATGGAGGCAGAGCGCCTCGACGGCATGGTGACCTTCGCCGGGTGCGACAAGAGCCTGCCCGGCATGCTCATGGCCGCTGCCCGCATCAACCTCGCCAGCGTCTTCGTGTACGCCGGATCTATCCTCCCCGGACACGTGAAGCTGTCGGACGGCACGGAGAAGGACGTCACGATCATCGATGCCTTCGAGGCCGTCGGTGCCTGCTCCCGAGGCCTGATGTCTCGTGAGGACGTCGACGCCATCGAACGCGCTATCTGTCCCGGTGAGGGTGCCTGCGGTGGCATGTACACCGCCAACACGATGGCGAGCGCGGCCGAGGCGATGGGCATGTCGCTGCCGGGCTCCGCGGCACCGCCCGCCGTCGACCGACGACGCGACGGCATCGCCCGCCGCTCAGGTGAAGCGGTCGTCGAACTCATCCGGCAGGGCATGACGACCCGCGACATCATCACGCGTCAGTCGCTGGAGAACGCCATCGCCGTGGTCATGGCGTTCGGCGGATCCACCAACGCGGTCCTCCACCTGCTCGCCATTGCTCACGAGGCGGGGGTGGAGTTGGACATGGAGGATTTCCACCGCATCGGCTCCAAGGTGCCGCTGCTCGCCGATGTGAAGCCCTTCGGCCGCTACGTCATGAGCGACGTGGACCGAGTGGGCGGTGTGCCGGTGATCATGCGGGCACTGCTCGACGCCGGCCTGATCCACGGCGACTGCCTCACGGTGACGGGCAAGACGGTGGCGGAAAACCTCGCCGATATCGACCCGCCGGACCCCGATGGCGACATCCTGCACGCGTCCCAGTCCGCCCTTGCGGCCACAGGCGGCATCACGATCCTGTCCGGCTCACTCGCCCCCGAGGGCGCCGTGGTCAAGAACGCCGGCGTACCGGTCGACTCCTTCGAGGGCACCGCGCGCGTGTTCGAGCGTGAGCAAGCAGCGATGGCGGCTCTGGAGGACGGCACCATCCAGGCCGGAGACGCTGTCATCATTCGCTACGAGGGCCCCAAGGGCGGCCCCGGCATGCGCGAGATGCTCATGATCACCGGCGCCATCAAGGGCGCAGGGTTGGGCAAAGATGTCCTGCTCATCACTGATGGCCGCTTCTCCGGCGGCACCACCGGATTGTGCGTCGGTCACGTTGCGCCCGAGGCGGTCGATGGCGGCCCCATCGGTCTGGTGCGTGATGGTGACCGCATCCGAATCGACATCCCGTCACGCACCCTCGATCTGCTGGTCGATGACGCCGAGATCGAACGTCGTCGGGCGGAGTTCGCTCCGCTGCCGCCGCGCTATACGCGTGGTGTGCTGGCGAAGTACGCCAAGTTGGTGGGTTCCGCGAGCCGCGGCGCCGTCTGCGATTAGGAGAAGACCTCGGTGAAGCTCATCCGCGTCGGCGCCCCGGGCGCCGAGACCCCTGCTGTACTCGGACCCGCGGGGGAGCGGTTCGACATCTCATCGATCACTTCAGATTTCGACGGGTCTTTCTTCGCCCGGGATGGCCTTGCTGACCTGCAGCGGCGGTGGGACAGCGGTGAGATTCACAGCCTTCCCTCACTCGATCCGGCCGCCCGACTCGGTGCGCCCATCGCCCGCCCCGGCCATCTGCTCTGCGCGGGCCTGAACTACGCCGACCACGCCGCGGAGTCCAACATGGCCATTCCGGATGAGCCGCTGCTCTTCACCAAGGCACCCAACACCGTCGTGGGTCCCTATGACGATGTCCCGATGCCGCGCGGGGCCACCAAGGTGGACTACGAGGTGGAGTTGGGCATCGTCATCGGGAGCACCTGCCGTTACCTGGAATCCACTGACGATGTGTGGTCGCACATTGCTGGCTTCGTTCTGTCCAACGATCTATCCGAGCGGGCCTTTCAGCTCGAACGCGGCGGTCAGTGGCTCAAGGGCAAGTCGTGCGAGGCCTTCAATCCGCTCGGGCCCTGGCTGGTGACGCGCGACGAGGTTGACCTGGCCGGTGGGCTTGATCTGTGGCTGGACGTCAACGGCGAGCGACGTCAGACCGGGAGCACCAACTCGCTGATCTTCCCGGTCGACGTCCTGATCCACTACATCTCGCAGTTCCTCGTCCTTGATCCCGGTGACCTCATCAACACCGGTACGCCGCCCGGCGTCGCCATGGGTATGGCGGAGCCGGCATGGGTGCAGGAGGGTGACGTCCTCACCCTGGGCATCAGCGGGCTTGGCGAGCAGCGCACCGCTTTCACCGCAGCGGTCTGAGGGTCTCAATCTGTCTCACGACATACCGTGTGAGCGCTTCGAAACGGTACGTAGTGCGACGGACTCAGGGAGGTCTCAGACGGGGAAGTCGCGGTAGGCGTCCCAGTCGGCACCGGCGGTGAGTCCGCCGTCGATGACGATCGTCTGGCCCGTCACCCACGATGAGGCGTCGCTGGCGAGGAACACCACCGAGCCCACCAACTCCTGGGGTGTGCCGAGGCGTCCGGCGGGGGTGATGTGGTCGAACCACCGCTGGCGGTGCTCCTCGCCCCACAGTGGCTTGGTGAACTCGGTCTTGATGACGAAGGGCTCGATGGCGTTGACGCGCACGTTGTCCCGTGCCCACTCGCGGGAGCAACTCCGCGTTAGTGACGTAACGCCGGCCTTGGTTGCCGAGTACACCGAGATCGTGTTGAAGCTGAACCGGGCGCTCAGCGAACTGAGGTTGACGATGGTGCCACCACCTGCGGTGCGCATGACGGCGTGCGCCGCCTGGCTAGCGAAGTAGACGGCGCGCAGATTCACCGCGACGATTGCGTCGAAGTCCTCCTCCGTCACCTCGTCGATGGGCTTGCGGCGGTTGATCCCGGCACCATTGATCAGCACGTCAAGCCCACCGAGTTCCTCGGCTCCTCGGCGTACCACCTCGGCGGCGCCCGCGGCGTCGGACATGTCGGCGGCCAGGGGGACCGCCCGTCCACCGGCCGCCGCGATCTCCGCCGCCACCGCATCCACACGCTCCGGGGTGATGTCGTGAACGCCGACCACCGCCCCCCGCTCGGCGAGGGCTCGTGCGAGCACCGAGCCGATCGCCCCCGCGGCGCCGGTGATGAGCACTCGTCGCCCTTCTAGGTCGAACAGCGGGTCGTTCACTCGGGACTCCTTTGGAGGTCGACGGCGGTCATGGACTGTGGCGGAAGTTCGATGGAAGCCTCGATGATGCCGGTCATGAGGACCTGTCGCGACTCGGCGTCGAGGTTGATGAGCCAGGCGCGGGCGCCCTCGGGGCCCTGCGTGACGAGCGCATCGGCGACCTCCGGTTGATCGGAGGACGTGAGGAGCACCTCGGTTTGGTCGGCCAGCCCGGCGAAGAGTCGATAGACCGGGAATTCCTCAGCCGGACCGGACCCGAAGGCCGCGGCGTCCGGTGATCCGGCATCGCGCTCACGCAGACCGCGCCAACCGAGCGCTTCGAAGTAGGTCGCGGCGGTGACGCTCCCCGCGAGGGCCAGGCTGCGAAGTGAGAGCGCGGTCCACGCGGCGCCCTGCCACGTGCGTTGACGGGCATCGACCGAACTCGGGAGGGCGGTGCTGCTCACGTCGGACGCGGGGTCGGTCGCGTTCGGGTTGAATCGGGGTCTCAGGGTGATCGGACCCACGGCGATTCGAGCGTGGCCCGCCAGCGGCTTCGCCGCCTCCGCGACCACTCGCTGTGTCGCTGTGTTCTGCATGATCGTGCGGTCGTCAAAAGCGTGCACCTGCGGATTGAGGCTGAAGGTGAACCACGACAGGTCCGTCGGATCCGGCGGTTCGCGATTGACCTCCGTGAAGTACAGGTCTGTCCCGGTTGCCCACGGCAGATCGGGGCCGAGTTCGAAGCGCGCCGCATCGAGGGACCCCCGTGACGTGACCTTCTCCTCGCTGCGCACGACCATCCACGAATCGACGAGGTGCGCGATCTCGCGACTGACGTCGTGGAGGCGCTGATAGTCCTCGGGTCCGGCATCGCGCAGACGCACGTGCAGCCGCACGTCAAGGTGCGTCGCGAGAAGCGCAGCTTCACGCAGGTGCTGCTCTGCCGAAGGCTCACCCGCGTTGATCGTCACCATGAGGTGGCTGAGTCCCAGTTGCGCGATGGCCTCGATTTCGGTGTCCGTCCACGGCGTATCGGTCATGTGTGTGCCGATCGCCGGCAGGGGTACGCCGTCCTCGGCGACGGTGATGGTGACGACATCGGGTGGCCGCACTGCGGGTGGCAGACTGCCGTCGAGGGTCAGTATCACGGTCTGCTCAATGACGTCACCGGGTTGCACGGTGACCGGGAAGGGCAACGAGATCGGGGTGCAGTAGGTCTTGTAGGACGCGTCGGTCCAGTTGCGATGGTCCTCGGTCTCGAAGACGTCGCCGGTGAATTCCAGGCGCGCGACCGCATCGGCTCCGACGGGAAACTCCATGGCCGCGATATCGAGGAACGGCTGGTGGGGTGAGATCGCGTCGGGGAAGACCGACAGGTGCCGCTGGCCGGTGGGCGTGGTGATCGTGCACGGTCGCCCGGCGAAGTCAGCCATCGGGTGCAGCACGCATAGCCCGAGTCGATTGCGCACGAAGGGCACCGAAGTCGAGCCACTCATGGCGTAGCGGATGGTGCCGTCGGGCGCCCCGGTGATCTCGGCGGTCCAAGTGAACGGGGCCGCATCGAAGGTGCCGTGCGCCGTGAAGGTGATTCGGAAGGAGTCCTCGGTCGCCTCAATGGCCTCGTCGTGGATCGACCAGGGCCGGGCCGTCCAATTGCGATCCTGGAAGACGACGTAGATGCGGCGGACGATCTCCAACTCACCGACAGCGATTCCGCGCAGGTCCCCGCTGTCGTAGTCCAGGTGCACCGGACCCGCGCGCAGCGGAGTTACGGTGCTCAGAGCGAGCTCCCGACTCGGTAGGGCAGCCCGGTTGCGAGGGACTCATAGGCGCCGAGGGTGATGTCGAGCAATCGCAGCGTGTCCTCGCCGGAAGTCTCCGGTGTGCGCCCTGTGTCGAGGCATTCGATCCAGTGCCGCTGCACACCGGACACGCTGTCCTGGATGCCGTTCCACGGTTCCGAGGTCCAGGTGTGTTCGGGAATCCTGAGCGTCTCGTCGAGCACCTCCCCGCGGGAAACCACCTGAAGTTGGTAGTCGGGGCCAAGGTGGATGACGCCCTCGGTGCCCTCGATGGTGACGAAGGTCTGGGGATAGGTGGAGTGGTCCGATCGGGTCTCGTAACTCGCGTCGACGATCACCGTCGCCTCGTCCATCCTCATGAGGATCGTCGCCACGTCCTCGCCGCGGATGCGGGGGTTGACGCGGAGGGCCTCGGTGTAGAGCGACTTCGGCTCGCCGATGAAGAAGCGTGCGAGATCGAACAGGTGCACCGCCACATCGACGATGATCATGCGTTCGCTGTCGACGAGCCAGGGCTGATTGGAGTAGCAGTCGTAGTCGGTGCGGAAGCTCATCCGACCGAAGAAGGGCCGACCGATCGCCCCGCTGTCGAGGATTTCCTTAACGCGACGCATCGGGTACTGGAAGCGGAAGTTCTCGTGCACCATGAAGGGCAGGTTCTTGGCCTTCATGGCGTCCACCATCGCTTTGGCATCGGCCATCTCCCACGCGAGCGGCTTTTGGCAGAGGGCGGCCACGCCGTACTCGGCAGCCAGTTCGACCATCATCCGATGTGTCGGGGGAGTGGTGGCGATATCAATGAAGTCGACGTCCTCGTTCTCCAGCAGCTCGCGCGCGTCGGTGTACGGGGTTCCGCCGAACTGCGCGGCGGCGGCCGCGAGACGCTCCTCGTCGACATCGCACACGGCCACGAGTTCGACCTCGGGCATCTCGGCCCAGGCGTGCAGATGGTTCTGCGCAAAGAAGCCGGTCCCGATGAGGGCGTAGCGGTAGCCCGCGCTCATAGCTCGACCGGCCGTGACGGGTCGGTGATCCATTCGCTCCAGGACCCGACGTACATCCGGGAGCCGGGCAGGCCAGCGACGGTCATCGCGAGCACATTCTGCGCGGCGGTGATGCCGGAGCCGCAGTAGAAGATGATGTCCTCCGGGGCTTGGTCGCCGATCAACTCGACGTAGTGCTCGCGCAACTCGTCGGCGGATCGGTAGCGCTTGTCGGCGGTGAGGGTGTGGGCCCGGTCCGCCAGTCCCGCGCCAGCAATGTGGCCACGCACCGGATCGTGATAGACGCCGCCACCGTGATACCCCTCCGCGCCGCGCGAGTCGAAGACGCAGGTGAGCGGGCGCTGGCGGGCGGTGTCTACCTCGTCCACGTCGGCGAGGAGTTCCGGGCGCAGTCGCGGGGTGAAGGTGCGCGGAGTGGGGGTGGGGGCGGCGGATTCCACGGGTCCGCCGGCGGCCAACCAGGCCTGCCAGCCACCGTCGAGGACGGCGACGCGGTCATGGCCCATCCAGCGCAGCATCACCCAGACGCGGGCGGCGGACATGAGGCCACCGTCGGCGTCGTAGGCGACGACCTGGGTTGATTCGTCGATTCCCCACGCTCCCAGGGTCGCGGCGAAGTCCGCGGGGTCGGGGAAGGGGCGGCGACCGGTGACCCCGGTGATGATCGGTCCCGCGAGATCGTCGGCGGTGTCCGCCTGTCGCGCGCCGGGGATGTGCCCCTCCGCGTACACCGCCTTGCCCCACTGCTCATCGTCCAGGGTGAACCGCGCGTCGAGGATCACCAGGGCGGGATCGTCGAGGTGCTCACGCAACTCATCGACGGTGATGAGTGTGGTGAAGTCCATTCTTTGCTCCTTCGGCCGCTGCCCCCGCGTTGATCCTATTGTTGTGGCCATGACGTCGTCCGGCACTTCGCTGACCCCTCGCAGCTACCTCGCCACCCAGGGCCGTGATCGATCGCCAAACCGCGGCATGCTGCGGGCACTCGGCATGGGTGATGACGACTTCGACAAGCCACAGATCGGCATTGCCTCCTCGTTCAACCAGATCACCCCCTGCAACATGTCCTTGCGCGACGTGGCGAGCGAGGTCGCCAACGGCGTCCGCGCGGGCGGTGGATTCCCTATGGAGTTCGGCACGATCACCGTCTCGGACGTCATCTCGATGGGCCATGAGGGCATGCACTTCTCGCTGGTGAGTCGTGAGGTGATCGCGGACTCGGTGGAGACGGTCATGCAGGCCGAGCGACTCGACGGCATGGTCACGCTGGCCGGCTGTGACAAGTCGATCCCGGCCATGATGATGGCGGCGGCTCGCCTGGATGTGGCCAGTGTCCTGCTCTACGCCGGATCGCTGCTGCCGGGCAAGGTGCGGCTGTCTGATGGCGAGGAGCACACCGTCAACATCGTCACCTCCTTCGAGGCTGTGGGCGCCAATGCTCGAGGACTGATGTCTGATGAGGATCTTGACCGGATTGAGCGTGCGGTGTGCCCGACGGCGGGCACCTGCGGAGGGATGTACACCGCGAACACGATGGCGAGCGCCGCGGAGGCCATGGGCATGGCGTTGCCCGGATCTTCGTCACCACCCGCGGTGGACGCCCGTCGTGAGGTGCTGGCCCGTGAGTCCGGCCGCGCGGTCATCGAGATGATCCGCCAGGGCATCACCGCGCGCGACATCATCACGCGGGAGTCGATCGAGAACGCGATCACGGTCATCATGGCGCTCGGTGGCTCGACGAACTCCGTCCTGCACCTCCCGGCCATCGCTCATGAGGCCGGGTTCGAGTTGGATCTCGATGACTTCCAGCGCATTAGCGACCGCACGCCGCTTATCGCCGACCTCAAGCCCTTCGGCGAGTTCGTCATGTTCGACCTCGACCGCGTCGGCGGAGTGCCGGTCGTCATGAAGGCTCTGCTCGATGAGGGGCTGCTCCACGGCGATTGCCTCACGGTGACCGGGCGCACCCTGGCCGAGAACCTCGCGATGGTCGATCCGCCGGCGCCGGATGGCCACGTGGTGCGGCCCCTGGACCGTCCCCTTGATGCGACGGGTGGGATCACGATTCTGGCGGGCTCACTGGCGCCCGAGGGTGCGGTCGTGAAGACGGCCGGCGTACCGGTCGAGGTTTTCGAGGGCACCGCACGCGTCTTCGATCGCGAGGAAGCCGCGATGGTCGCTTTGGCAGACGACACCATTCAGGCGGGCGATGCCGTCATCGTCCGCTACGAGGGTCCGAAGGGTGGTCCCGGCATGCGCGAAATGCTGGCCATCACCGGGGCGATCAAGGGGGCTGGTCTGGGCAAGGAGACCCTGCTCATCACCGACGGCCGCTTCTCCGGCGGCAGCACGGGGCTGTGCGTCGGTCACGTGTCGCCCGAGGCCACCGACGGCGGCCCGATCGGACTGGTGCGCGACGGGGATCGCATCCGGATCGATATCGGCACCCGCACCCTGGATCTGCTGGTGGACGAGGAGGAGTTGGCGCGTCGTCGGGCCGAGTTCACCCCCTTGCCGCCGCGCTATGACCGGGGCGTCCTCGCAAAATACGCTCGTCTCGTGGGATCGGCGAGCCGCGGAGCGGTCTGCGACTAGGCCCACTCGCCCGGCTCTGCGGGCCGATCTGCGACCGAGATCCACTCGGTACGCGATAGCAAGGGTTAGCGGCCGCCGTAACCCTGGCTATCGCGTACGAACCGCTGAATTCTCTCGGGGGCCGGCTACGGGAGCCCGGACATACCCCGGGGGTAGCGCGGTCGGCCGGGACCGTCTAGCCTTATCCCCATGCAGCAGATTCTCGTAGTAGGCAGGCGCGCGGGCTAACCCCGGCATCTGTCGCTACGGCGACCCGCGCGCACCCTCCGAGCCTTCAGGGCCGGGGGGTTTCGTGTTGAAGGGGCCCATACGAGACCATGGTCCCCGCGAATGAAGTGGAGTGAGGCAGCAGATGAGCACAAGCCCCGAGCAGATCACGGGCGCCCAGAGCCTGATCCGGTCGCTGGAGTACGCCAATGCGGACGTGGTCTTCGGCATCCCCGGCGGAGCGATCCTGCCGGCTTATGACCCGCTCATGGACTCCACCAAGGTCCGCCACATCCTCGTCCGCCACGAGCAGGCGGCCGGCCACGCTGCCGAGGGCTATGCGGCGGCGACTGGACGGGTCGGCGTCTGCATGGCCACCTCGGGCCCGGGCGCGACCAACCTGGTCACTCCGATCGCCGACGCCCACATGGATTCCGTGCCCATGGTGGCGATCACCGGCCAGGTGCCCTCATCGGCCATCGGGACCGATGCCTTCCAAGAGGCGGATATCCGCGGCATCACCATGCCCATCACCAAGCACAACTATCTCGTGACCAACCCCGACGACATTCCGCGCGCGGTCGCCGAGGCCTTCCACGTCGCCGCCACCGGTCGACCCGGTCCGGTGCTCGTCGATGTCTCCAAGGACGCCCTCCAGGCGATGACGACGTTCGACTGGCCAACCGACGTGTCGCTGCCGGGCTATCACCCGGTGACGAAGCCGCACAATAAGCAGATTCGCGAGGCAGCCCGGCTCATCAGCGAGGCCAAGCGGCCGGTGCTCTACGTCGGTGGCGGAGTTATCCGGGCCAACGCCTCTGGCGAACTCATGGAACTCGCGTCGCTGACGGGGATCCCGGTCGTCACGACCTTGATGGCGCGCGGCGTCTTCCCGGACAGCCACCCGCAGAACCTCGGCATGCCGGGCATGCACGGGACTGTCTCCGCGGTCGGAGCCCTGCAGAAGTCAGACCTGATCATCGCGATCGGCGCACGCTTCGACGATCGCGTGACGGGCAAGCTCTCAAGTTTTGCCCCCGGCGCCACGGTCGTTCATGCCGATATCGATCCGGCGGAGATCTCCAAGAACCGCACGGCCGACGTGCCGATTGTCGGAGATGCCGCCGAGGTGATGCGCGAACTCGTCGCCGCGGTGCGCGAGGAGCAGAACGCTGGCCGCGTGGGTGACTACGCAGCATGGTGGGTGACCATCGATCGCTGGCGCGACACCTATCCGCTGGGCTACGACGCTCCTGCCGACGGCACGCTGTCCCCGCAGTACGTCATCGAGCGACTCGGGATCCTCAACGGCCCCGATGCCATTTACGCGGCGGGTGTGGGCCAGCACCAGATGTGGGGTGCGCAGTTCATCTCCTATGAGAATCCGCGGACGTGGCTCAACTCCGGTGGACTCGGCACCATGGGGTACGCCGTACCGGCCGCCATGGGGGCCAAGGTGGGTCGTCCAGACGCCGCGGTGTGGGCGATCGACGGTGACGGCTGCTTCCAGATGACCAATCAGGAACTTGTCACGTGCGCGATCAACGACATCCCGATCAAGGTGGCGCTCATCAACAACTCCAGCCTTGGCATGGTGCGCCAGTGGCAGACCCTGTTCTATAACCAGCGCTACTCGGAGACGGACCTGCATAGCCACCGGATCCCGGACTTCGTGAAATTGGCGGATGCCTACGGCTGCCACGGCTTGCGGTGTGAGAGTCCCGAAGAGGTCGACGCCACGATCGAGAAAGCGATGTCGATGAATGACGCCCCCGTCGTCATCGACTTCGTTGTGCACCGCGATGCGATGGTCTGGCCGATGGTCGCCGCCGGCACCAGCAATGACGACATCATGGTCGCGCGTGAAATGGCGCCGACCTGGGACTCGGAGGAGTGACCATGACCCGTCACACGTTGTCCGTCCTCGTGGAGGACAAGCCTGGCGTGCTGGCTCGCGTGGCGAGCCTGTTCTCGCGGCGTGGCTTCAATATCGAGTCCCTCGCGGTGGGTCCGACGGAGGTTCCGGACGTCTCCCGCATGACGATAGTCGTGAGTGTTGAGGGGCTCCCGCTCGAGCAGGTCACCAAGCAACTCAACAAGCTCATCAACGTGCTCAAGATCGTCGAACTCGACGAGGCGACGTCGGTGCAGCGGGCGATTGCCCTGATCAAGGTCAAGTCCGACGCGGACACCCGCTCGAGCATCCTCGAGATCGTCCAGCTCTTCCGTGCGAAGGTTGTCGACGTCGCCCTCGACGCGGTCACCGTGGAGGTGACCGGCAACGAGGACAAGATCGACGCTCTGCTGCGACTCCTCGAACCCTTCGGGATCAAGGAGTTGGTGAAGTCCGGTGCGGTTGCCGTGGGACGCGGTGGGCGTTCCATCAGCGACCGCGCCCTCAGGTCCGCCTAACCCCACCCCAGGGGGGCCGATAGTCTCAGCCCTGCCCATTCGACAAAGGAGTTCCCCCGTGGCCGAGTTGTTCTACGACGCTGATGCCGACCTGTCCATCATTCAGAACCGGGTGGTGGCCATCCTCGGCTACGGCAGCCAGGGGCATGCGCACTCCCTGAGCCTGCGCGACAGCGGTGTCGACGTACGCGTCGGCCTGCCCGAGGGGTCCAAGAGCCGCGCGAAGGCGGAGGAGGAGGGCCTGCGGGTCGTCGACCCGGCCACCGCGGCCGCCGAGGCCGATCTCATCATGATGACGGTGCCCGACCCCGTGCAGAAGAAGCTCTATGCGGAGGCCGTGGCGCCCAACCTGCAGGAGGGCGACGCACTCTTCTTCGCGCACGGCTTCAACATTCGTTTCGGCTACGTCACCCCGCCGGACTTCGTCGATGTCTGCATGGTCGCCCCCAAGGGGCCGGGCCATCTGGTGCGCCGTGAGTACGTCGCCGGTCGTGGCGTGCCCGCCATCGTTGCGGTGGAGCAGGACGCCACCGGAGAGGCGTGGCCGCTGGCCCTGTCGTACGCCAAGGCGATCGGCTCGCTGCGCGCCGGTGGCATCAAGACGACGTTCACCGAGGAGACCGAGACCGATCTCTTCGGCGAGCAGGCGGTGCTGTGCGGTGGCGCGTCGCAGTTGGTGATGTACGGCTTCGAGACGCTCATCGAGGCGGGTTACCAGCCCGAGGTGGCCTACTTCGAGTGCCTGCACGAGCTCAAGCTCATCGTCGACCTCATGTATGAGGGGGGCATCGCCAAGCAGCGTTGGAGCGTCTCGGACACGGCCGAGTATGGCGACTACGTGTCCGGCCCGCGCGTCATTGATCCCAGCGTCAAGGACAACATGCGTGCGGTGCTTGCCGACATCCAAAGCGGCACGTTCGCCGAGCGCTTCATGAACGATCAGGATGCCGGGGGCCCCGAGTTCAAGGCCATGCGTGCCAAGGCCGAGCAGCACCCGATTGAGGAGACCGGGCGCAAACTGCGTGGCCTGATGAGCTGGATCGACTCCGGCGACGACGACTACGTCGAAGGCACTGCCGCCCGCTGAGGCTGCGCGAAGAGGCTGACCAGATGCGTACGCCACCGTCGTCCATCTACACCAAACCGAGCGACATCAGTCCGGATACGCTCGCCAATCTCGGTCCGCTGCGTGCGCTCGCAGGAGTCTGGCAAGGAACGCTCGGAGCCGATGACCACCCCAACCGGTCCGGTGGCAAGGATGACGTCTACGTAGAGCACTACGAGGCGCAGCCGATCGACCCCCAGACGAATGGACCGCAGTTGTTCTACGGGCTGCGCTACCACACGCACATCACCAAGCCTGGACAGGTGGCGACGTTCCACGACCAGGTGGGGTACTGGCTCTGGGAGCCGGCCACCGGCACGGTGATGCTCACCGTGGGAATTCCGCGGGGAGAGGTGCTCCTCGCGGGTGGCCAGGGCGATGCCGACGCCAAGAACTTCACCGTGAAGGCGGCACTGGGCGCCCCCGACTACGGCATCTGCTCCAACCCCTTCCTGACGGCTCACTTCAACACGACCGCCTTCTCCATGGCGATCACCGCCCATCCCGACGGCACCTGGTCGTACGTCGAGGACACGACCATGACCATCACGGGTCGGACGGAGCCGTTCCAGCACACCGATGGCAACACCCTTCACCGCATCGCGCCTCCCACGCCGAATCCCATGGCCCAGGCCGCGCCGGCGCCGTCGTCTACCAACCCCTGAGGATGCGCTCGCGGCGCCTCGCGTCGAAGATGTAGTCGTGCCCCCGGAGCCCAAGAACTGTGCCCGCTGCGGTCGCGCTATGGAGTGGCGCAAAGCCTGGGCGCGGAATTGGGATTCGATGCGCTACTGCTCCGACGCGTGCCGCCGGCGCAAACTCACCGCCACGGACAAGGCGCTTGAGGCTTCCATCCTCGACCTCATCGATGCCCGTGCCGCGAGCGCGACCATCTGCCCGAGTGAGGCGGCCCGCGCGGTGGATCCCGAGGGATGGCGCGACCTCATGGAGCCGGCCCGTCAGGCGGCGCGCCGCCTGGTCGCTCGTGACGAGGTCGAGATCACCCAGGGTGGTCACGTCGTCGACCCCAGTACGGCCAAGGGCCCCATCCGCATCCGCCGAGTACGCCGTGGCTGAGATCCCCTCTCCCGAGGTCGGGACCGAACGCGAGTGGGTCGCGGCCCACCTCGCCGACCTGCTGCGACCGGGCGACGACGTGACGGCCAGCACCTCACATCGCGGGGGCCAAACGGCGGCGGACACCGCGCTTGCGGCCCACGACGTCCGCGGCTATGCCGCCCGCCGCAACGAGGTGTGGCCCACTTCGCGGCGCGGCGCCTCGGCCCTGTCGCCGTACATCCGACACGGCCTGCTCACGTTGCCGCGCGTGTGGGATCACGTTGGCGGGGGACCGGCTCGCGATGTCTCGACCTTCCGAGACGAGTTGCTCTGGCAGGAGTACGCGCGGCACCTCTATGCGCGGCTGGGCGAAACGACCAGGCGCAGCCTGCGCTTCGCCGTCGAGGAACGGGGATCGGCGTATCAGTGGCCGACCGAGATGGCCTGTGTCGACCTCGCGGCCACTGAGCTCCACCGAGATGGCTGGCTACCCAACCAAATGCGCATGTGGTTGGCGAGCCAGTGGACCGTTCGTGATGGCAGCGGTTGGCGCGACGGTGAGGATGAGTTCTTCCGCCACCTGCTCGATGGTTCCCGTGCGGCCAACCGCGTGGGCTGGCAGTGGACGGTCGGCGCGCTCACCGGCAAGCCCTACGGCTTCAGCCGGTGGCAGGTGGGCAAACGGGCGCCAGGACTGTGCGATCGCTGCGCCTTGCGTGCTGCCTGCCCGATCGAGGAGTGGCCACCGGAGAATCCACCCGAGCCGCGCGCATACGTCGACCCGCAGATGCGGCGGGCCGCAGACGGGCCGACGTCGGTCCCCCCACTAGCGGCGACCGCCCCCGAGGCCGTCTGGATCACCGCCGAGTCCCTCGGTGACGACGATCCAGCGCTTGCGGCCCATCCAGACCTGCCGGTGCACTTCGTCTGGGATCGTCCCCTGCTTCAGCGATTGCGTCTGGCTTCCATCCGCCTGGTCTTCCTCGCTGAGACCCTTGCGGATCTAGCGCAGCGGCGCACTCTTCATGTCCACCTCGGGGACCCTCGCGAGGAACTTGTGGGAGTGCCCCTCGCGGCCACGGTCGCCCCCGTCCCGGGCTGGGACCAGCGCGCTTCGGCGCTCACCATCGCCTCAGTTCAGAACTGGCCCTGGCTCGTCCCTCCGCATGACGGACCTGTGACCTCGTTCACCGCCTGGCGACGCCGCGCGAGGGTGTGAGGGCCGCTGACTAGACTCCACCATGCTGATGCCTTCCGCTGACGCCGACTGTGAAGGTCGCCCTTACGCACAAACGAGGTACCCCCGTGAGCAAGCCCGTCGTCCTCATCGCTGAGGAACTCTCACCGGCCACCGTGGAGGCTCTCGGCCCCGACTTCGAGATCCGCAGTTGCGACGGCGCTGACCGAGGTCAACTCCTTGAGGCGATCGCCGACGCCGACGCGATCCTCGTGCGATCGGCCACCAAGGTGGATGCCGAGGCGATCGCTGCGGCCAAGAAGCTCCGCGTGGTTGCCCGTGCGGGCGTGGGCCTCGACAACGTTGATGTGAAGGCGGCGACCCAGGCCGGCGTCATGGTGGTCAACGCACCCACGTCGAACATCGTCAGTGCCGCCGAACTTGCGGTGGCGCTGCTGCTCTCGGTGGCCCGCAACGTCGTCCCCGCCAACATCGCGCTGAAGAACGGCGAGTGGAAGCGCTCGAAGTACAACGGTGTGGAGTTGTCGGAGAAGACCGTCGGCATCGTCGGTCTCGGGCGCATCGGTGTCCTCGTCGCGCAGCGACTGTCGGCGTTCGGCGTCAAGCTCATCGCCTACGACCCCTACGTGCAGCCGGCACGCGCCGCGCAGATCGGCGTACGCATGGTGCCGCTCGAGGAGCTCATGGCCGAGTCAGACTTCATCACCGTCCATCTGCCCAAGACTCCGGAGACTCAGGGACTCATCGGCGACGAGCAGTTGGCGCTCGCGAAGCCGACGATGTACCTCATCAATGCCGCGCGGGGTGGGATCGTCGATGAGGACGCGCTCTACCGCGCGATTTCTGAAGGTCGCGTGGCCGGCGCCGGGCTCGATGTGTATGCCAAGGAGCCGTGCACTGACTCACCGCTCTTCGGGCTCGAATCGGTCGTGGCTACCCCGCACCTCGGGGCGTCAACCGACGAGGCCCAGGAGAAGGCCGGTATCGCGGTTGCTAAGAGCGTGCGCCTCGCACTCGCCGGGGAGCTCGTCCCCGACGCTGTCAACGTGCAGGGCGGCGTACTCGCCGAAGCCATTCGCCCCTTCGTCCCGCTCGCGGAGCAACTCGGCGCCATTGCCAGCCCACTCTTCGATGGAGCCCTACAGCGCGTCGACGTTGAGGTGCGCGGTGAGGTGGCCGACCTTGACGTGCGCGTGCTTGAACTGGCCGCCCTCAAGGGTGTCCTCCAGGGCTTGGTCCACGATCCGGTCTCCTATGTCAATGCTCCGGTGCTCGCACAGCAACGTGGCGTCGAGGTCGCCCTCATCACCGATCGCGAGAGCGAGGACCACCGCACCCTCGTTCGCGTGCGCCTCACCGGCAGTGACGGTGAAACGGTGAGCGTCGCCGGGACCGTGACCGGCCCCCGCGATGCCGAGAAGCTGGTCGAGATCGATGCCTACGACATCGACGTCCCGCTGAGCGAACACATGGTCTTCTTCCGCTACCACGATCGTCCCGGCATCGTCGGATCCGTGGGCCGCATCCTCGGTGACCACGCGATCAACATCGGCGGCATGCAGGTGAGCCGCGAGGAGTCTGGCGATCACGCGATGATCGTGCTCACGGTTGACAGCGACGTGCCGGCCGAGGTGCTCGAGCAGATCGTGACGGAGATCGGCGCCCACACCGGCCGCGCGGTCGACCTCATCGTCTAATTGCGGTCTCCGCACAGGGCTTCCGCGCGAAGACCGCAGAAGGGACGAAGCCGAGCGGCTTCGCCCCTTCGTGCTCTCTGCTGGTCGCGACTATCCGCGCACCGCGCGATTGACCGCGCTGATGATCGCCTTAAGTGATGAGGTGGTGATGGACGGGTCGATGCCCACGCCCCAGAGGATCTGCCCGTCGACCGCGCACTCGACGTAACTCGCGGCTTTGGCGTCGCCGCCGGCGCTCATGGCGTGCTCGGCGTAGTCCAGGACACGTACGTCGACACCGTGTTGGCCGAGGGCATGGCAGAAAGCCGCTACGGGCCCGTTGCCATGGCCGGTGAGGTCGACCTCGTCGCCTGCGTCGATGAGGACGACGTTGACGGTGGTGTCACCGTCGACCTCGGAGTCCTGCTTCACCGACTTCAGCGAGAAGCGGCCCCACGGGGCGTCAGGGTCGGGGAGGTACTCGGAGGAGAAGACGCGCCACATCTCTTCGGGTGAGACCTCGCCGCCCTCCTCGTCGGTCACCTGCTGAATGACCTGGGAGAACTCGATCTGGTGGCGACGGGGGAGTTCGAGTTTGTACTCCGTGCGCATGATGTAGGCGACGCCGCCCTTGCCGGACTGGGAGTTGACCCGGATGACCGCCTCGTAGGTGCGTCCGACGTCCTTGGGGTCGATCGGCAGGTAGGGCACCTCCCAGCGGAAGTCGTCGACATCGACGCCCGCCTCGGCCGCGTCGGCCTCCATCGCCTTCAGACCCTTGTTGATCGCATCCTGGTGCGACCCCGAGAACGCCGTGTAGACCAAGTCGCCACCATACGGGTGACGTTCGTGCACGGGGATCTGGTTGCAGTACTCCACGGTGCGGCGGATGTCGTCGATGTCGCGCATGTCCAGCTGCGGATCGACACCCTGGCTGAACAGGTTCATGCCCAGGGTGATCAGGCAGACATTGCCGGTGCGCTCACCATTGCCGAACAGGCATCCCTCGATGCGGTCCGCCCCGGCCATATAACCCAGTTCGGCGGCAGCGACGGCGGTGCCGCGGTCGTTATGCGGATGCAGGGACAGCACAACGGAATCCCGGCGCGCGAGATTGCGATGCATCCACTCGATCGAATCGGCGTACACATTGGGCGTCGCCATCTCGACGGTCGCGGGCAGGTTAAGGATCACCTTGCGGTCCGGCGTGGGCTGCCACACCTCGGTCACCGCATCGCACACCTCGACCGCGAACTCCAACTCGGTCCCGGTGTAGGACTCGGGGGAGTACTCGAAGAAAACCTCGGTCTCGTCCGCGATCTGCTCGGCGTACTTCTTGCACAGTTGGGCGCCATGGACGGCGATGTCCTTGATGCCTTCCTTGTCCAGGCCGAAGACGACGCGGCGCTGCAGCGTCGAGGTGGAGTTGTACAGGTGGACGATCGCCTGCTTCGCCCCGCGGATCGCCTCGAAGGTGCGCTCGATCAGGTGCTCGCGCGACTGGGTCAAGACCTGAATGACGACATCATCGGGGATGAGGTCTTCTTCGATCAACATCCGCACGAAGTCGAAGTCGGTCTGCGAGGCCGATGGGAAGCCGACCTCGATCTCCTTGAACCCCAGCGCGACGAGGAGTTCGAACATTCGCTTCTTTCGAGCTGGGGACATGGGGTCGATCAGGGCCTGGTTGCCGTCGCGCAGATCGACCGCGCACCAGCGCGGGGCTTCGGTGATGACCTGGTCCGGCCAGGTGCGATCACGCAGATCCACGGGGCGGAAGGGCTGGTAGCGATGCCACGCCATGGGCGAGGGCTGCTGGGGATTGCGCTGCTCCTGCGCGGGCTGGGGTGTGATGTCGGTGGTCATGTCGGTCTCCTCGGAAGA